>Ga0302276_10000354_pt1 | contig 42302 bp, 37 predicted proteins | sample III_Bog_N2_3_FD_198768 | JGI IMG/M metagenome (GOLD analysis project Ga0302276, IMG submission 198768) | Peat permafrost microbial communities from Stordalen Mire near Abisko, Sweden - III_Bog_N2_3 | ecosystem: Environmental > Terrestrial > Soil > Wetlands > Peat | place: Sweden: Abisko...
ATCGCGGCCACCAGGAGCACCAATGCGAATTCCAGCGTGCTCAGGGTTGGGTCATGGCGGAAGAGCGCGACCGTAACAATCAACGCCACGAGCGCCACGGCGAGAACGATCAGGTAGTTGCCGATTTTGAGCACCGCACGCTGGAAATGACTGACGGTATGAGCGTCCTGCACTAATTCCGCGGTCTTGCCGAAGTAGGTGTGAGTCCCGGTGGCGTACACCATCGCGTCGGTTTCGCCACGTTTGATGATCGAGCCCGAAAAGACCGCCTCTCCAGGCTTGCGAGTCGCCGGCAAGGATTCGCCGGTCAGCGCGGACTGATCCACTTGCACCGGGTCGCCCGCCAACAGGCGCGCATCAGCCGGCACGATGTCCCCCAGTCGCAGGCGGATGACGTCGCCGGGGACGAGATCCGCTACCTTCGGGGTCGCCCATTTTCCGTCGCGCAGAACGCGGGCCGTGGTCGCCAGCTTCGCGCGCAACGCGGCAATTTCGTTGCCCGCTTGATGTTCCTCCCAGAATGCGACCAAAGCGTTGGAGAAAAGCAAGAAGAGGATGACAAAGAAGTCCAGCCAGTGCTTCACCACTCCCGACAGAATCACCGCCGCTTCAATCATCCACGGGATGGGGCCCCAGAAATAGCTGAGGAACTTTAGGAATAAGTTGTCTTTCTTTTCCTTGATCTCGTTCGGGCCATATTGTGCCAGGCGCTTAGCCGCTTCGGCCTGGCTCAATCCTTTCGGAGACGATCCCAACCTTTTCTCCACTTCCGGCATGGGAAGAGATTTCAGATCGTCCTTGGGGTCGGGCTTGGGCTTCGCCTCGGGCTTGGGCTTCGATCCCGGCTTCGTTTCGGCAGCTTTGGGTTGGTCCGCAGTGGCCTGCATGATGAGTATTCCTTCTGGCTTTGTTATGCCGCGGTTTTTGCTGAATTCTCTTGGGTTAGCGACGTACTGATCGCAGCCCGGACGATGGCCAGAAACTGATCGGCGTGCAGACTGGCTCCGCCAATGAGGGCGCCGTCCACGCCGTCGCGGCAAAACAGCGCCGCCGCGTTGTCGGGCTTGACACTGCCGCCGTACTCTATCGCAAGCTCCTGAGCCGATTTCTCCCCAAATATCTGTCCGAAGCGGCGCCGAATGACGGCGTGCGCGTCCTGCGCCTGCTGTGGAGTGGCATGGTGCTCGAGATTGCCGATGGCCCAGACCGGTTCGTACGCGAGGCTTAACCGGGTCAAGGTATCCGCCGAAACGCCGGCTAATCCGAGAGTGAGTTGCTGGTCGAGGAGTGCTTCTGTCTGATTGTTCTTACGCTGTTCGAGGGTCTCGCCGACGCACAGAATCACGTCGAGGCCGTCGGCCAGGGCAACCCTCACTTTCTGGTTGATGAAGGCATCGGATTCGCCCAGCTTGTGCCGGCGCTCGCTGTGTCCGAGGATTACGTATTTGCAGCCGAGGTCAAGGAGCATCGTCGGACTGACCTCGCCGGTGAACGCGCCTTCTTTTTCGGGATAGACGTTCTGCGCTCCAAGCGCGACGCCGCTGCCTTTGAGAATTTCCCCGACAAGGGCCAGATAGGGAAAGGGCGGACAGAGAGTGACGGAAACTCGCTCCTCGGCGCCCATGCCATCCACCACTGCCTTAGCCAACTGCCTGGCCTCGGCGGCGTTGGTATACATCTTCCAATTACCGACGACGAACTTCTGACGTAAGGCCGGGCTCATGAGATACTCCCCGCATGTTCCACCGACGCAACACCGCGCAGCGCGTTCTCTGGTTGATTGCTCTCCATCGCGGCGTTATATTCGCCACGGCGCGCAGCCCGGTTGCATTTGGCTCGGTGATCGAGAACTCGCTGTGCCGCAACCACGTTCGCCTGCTTGCCGTGCCAAATCTCCAACGCCGGTTGCTGAATCGCGCGGGCGAACGAGAACGCCAACGCCCAAGGCAGCCGTGACTTGAATCTGACATTCATGGCATTCAACCGTGCCGAGGCCAGTTCAGGGGATTGTCCGCCCGACAAAAACATAATCCCGGGAACAGCAGCGGGGACGGCTCGTAACAGACAACTCACCGTAGCTTCGGCGATCTCGTCGACTGCTTCTTGCGTGGAGCAGGCCAATCCTGGAAGCACCATGTTGGGTTTCAGGATCAAGCCTTCCAACTTCACGCGTTGGGAGTAAAGCTCGTTGAAAACTGTGCGCAGGACTTCTTCGGTTAACTCGCAGCAGCGCTCCAGAGTGTGATCGCCGGCCATGAGCACCTCCGGTTCGACGACGGGAACCAGTCCGGCTTCCTGGCACAACGCTGCATAGCGAGCCAACGCATTGGCATTGGCCTCGATGCAACCCCAGCTTGGAATGTCGTTTCCCACGGCTATCACCGCGCGCCATTTGGCAAAACGCGCGCCCATTTGAAAATATTCGCCGAGGCGTTCGCGCAATCCATCGAGTCCTTCGGTGATTTTCTCTCCGGGATGGCCGGCCATCTCCTTCGCCCCAATGTCGACTTTAATGCCAGGAATAATTCCCGCATCGGTGAGTGCTTTCACGAAAGAAGTGCCATCTTCCGTCTTCTGCCGGATCGTCTCGTCGTAGAGAATCGCGCCGCTGATCGATTCACCGAGACCGGGCGTGGTCACGATCATGTCCCGATAGGCGCGCCGGGTCTCCTCGTTCTGAGGAATTCCCCACTGGGCAAATCGTTTGTTGCAGGTTGGATTGCTCTCATCCATCGCGAGCAGCCCTTTGTGGTCGGCGACCATTCTCCGCGCGGTATCGATCAGCGCTTCTGGATTCATTGGCTGTTGCTCCATTTCCAGTTTCGGATTCCCGGCTTGCCTTGATCGTGCAGGCTGGGTTGGCAATTGTGCGCGATCAGGCGGTTACGGCCGCAGACCGCTCGGCTTCTCGCAACCACTTCCGCGCCTCCGCTGCGTTGGCTTGATCGAAATATCGGATCGTCGCTCTCGTAAATGGCTTGTAGAACGTCGCCACGCCGTGCTCCCACTTCTTATCCCCGACCATCGCGATCCGTTCGATATCGGCAAAAAGTTTAGTGTCGAGCTTGATTTCGTCCCACAGCGCGCCGGCTTCCCAGCCATGAAAATCGGTCATTTCGAACAGCAGGCGCAATTTTCCGTGTTGCCGGATGAGTCGCTCCAACTCGGGTACACAGCGCTCGTAATCCGCCTTGACCAACTTGCCGGTGACATGCACGGCGACTAACTTCCCGCCGTTTTCTTGCTTGATTTGAACGGGCATCTTGAACTCCTTAGGATTCGATTCAGCTTCCTTTTTGCGTTTTGCTCTGGCTCCACTTCCAGTTCCGGATTTCCGGCATATCCTGGCCGTGCTGGTCGATGTAGTGCTTATGCTCAATGAGCTTGTCGCGCATCTGCTGCTTCAGGTAGGCGCCTTTGGAACCCATGCCCGGCAGGCGATCCACCACATCCTGCACCAGATGAAAGCGGTCCAGATCGTTCTGCACTCTCATGTCAAAGGCAGTCGTGATGGTGCCCTCTTCTTTGTAGCCTCGAACGTGCAGGTTGTGGTTGGTCCGGCGGTAGGTGAGCCGGTGGACCAGCGACGCGTATCCATGGAAACCAAATATGATGTGTTTGTCTTTCGTGAACAGCGAGTCGTAATCCTGCTCGCTTAGTCCGTGCGAGTGCTCGCTCGCAGACTGCAGCTTCATCAGATCCACAACATTGACCACCCGGATTTTCAGTTCGGGCAGATGCTGGCGCAGGATGGAAACGGCGGCCAGAATCTCCAGCGTCGGTGTGTCTCCGCAACAGGCCATCACTACGTCCGGTTCGGGGGCTCCCTGGTCGTTGCTGGCCCATTGCCAGATGCCAATTCCCTCTGTGCAATGCACCACCGCCTCGTCCATGGTCAGCCATTGCGGGAGGGCGTGTTTGCCCGCCACCACGACGTTGACGTAATTCCGGCTGCGCAGGCAGTGATCGAAAACCGACAACAGGCAGTTGGCGTCGGCCGGAAGGTAAACCCGCACGATGTCCGCTTTCTTGTTGATGACATGGTCGAGAAAACCAGGATCCTGATGCGTGAATCCGTTGTGGTCCTGCTGCCAGACGTGAGAGGCGAGCAGATAGTTTAACGACGAGATCTTCCGGCGCCAAGGCAGTTCCAGGCAGACCTTCAGCCACTTGGCATGCTGGCTGAACATCGAGTCGATGATGCGAATGAAAGCTTCATAACTGTTGAACAGACCGTGCCGTCCGGTGAGAAGATATCCTTCCAGCCAGCCCTCGCACTGGTTCTCGCTGAGCATCGAATCCAGCACGCGGCCGGCGGGCGCGAGAAATTCATCATTACTCACTTCGCGCGCATCCCACTGCCGGTTGGTGACGTCAAACACAGCGCCGAGGAGATTCGAGACGGTCTCATCGGGACCAAAGACACGGAAATTACGCTGATCCTGATTCATCTTGGCGACATCGCGCAGGAACAAACCCAACACCTGCGTATCCTGGGCGCTGACCGCACCGGGTGAAGGCACGTTCACCGCATGAACATGGAAATCCGGCATGCGGAGATCGTGCAGCAAAATGCCGCCGTTGGCGTGTGGATTGGCACCCATCCGACGGTCGCCCTTCGGAGCCAATTCGGCCAATTCCGGTTTGAGTCGTCCATTCTGATCGAATAGCTCTTCGGCCTTGTAGCTCTTCATCCAGTTCTCAAGCAGCTTGACGTGATCGGGATGCTCGGGATCGACGAGAAGCGGCACCTGGTGCGACCGAAACGTGCCCTCGATCTGCAGGCCGTCCACGAATTTCGGTCCCGTCCAACCCTTCGGCGACTTGAGCACAATCATGGGCCAGCGCGGCCGGGTCGTGTCGTTATTGTTCCGTGCGTTCGTTTGGAATCGACGAATATCTTCGATGGCCGCTTCTAAAGCGGCCGCCATGAGTTCATGCATTTTTTCCGGTTCATCGCCTTCCACAAAGTAGGGCGTCCAGCCGCAGCCTCGCAGAAATTGTTCCAACTCTTCGTGCTCGATGCGGGCCAGAACGGTTGGATTGCTGATCTTGTAGCCATTGAGGTGCAGGATTGGCAGCACGGCCCCGTCAGTAATCGGGTCGAGAAATTTGTTGGATTGCCATGAAGTCGCGAGCGAGGCTGTTTCCGCCTCACCATCTCCGATGATGCAGGCCACGATCAGATCGGGATTGTCGAATGCCGCGCCAAAAGCATGGCTGAGCGAGTATCCCAGCTCGCCACCTTCGTGAATCGACCCCGGAGTCGTGGGCGCAACGTGGCTGGAAATCCCGCCGGGGAACGAGAACTGCTTAAACAGTTCCTTCATTCCCGCTTCGTCTTGCGTGACATTCGGATAAACCTCGCTCCAGGTGCCTTCGAGGTAGACGTTGCCCACCAGCGCCGCGCCGCCGTGGCCGGGACCGGCGATGTAGAACATGTTCAGGTCATACTTCTTGATGACCCGGTTCAGGTGCACGTAGATGAAGTTTTGACCCGGCACCGTGCCCCAGTGCCCTACCACCAGCGGCTTCACGTGCGACAGTTTCAGGGGTTCTTTCAGCAGCGGATTTTCGTAGAGATAAATCTGGCCGACCGACACATAGTTGGCGGCTCGCCAGTAAGCGTTCATCTTCGCGAGAAGCTCTGGAGTGAGCGCGGCCGTTTTCATGGCGGGTTTCAGGGTTGATTCCTTCTTCTTCGCCCCTTCGGGCCTGTGGTCGAGCAGCTCCGTAGTGAGTGTTTCGGGTGTCATAGTTCAGTTCTCCTTCTTGTTCTTGCCGCCAAGTCCGAGAACCTGGCAAACTGTTTTGGCAATCATGAGTTCTTCGTCCGTGCGAATAACGCGGACCGCAACCCGGCTGTGCTCCGAGGAAATCACGCCTTCGTTTGCAGCGTTTCGCTTGTCTTCCAATTCGATCCCAAGGAATCCCAGCCCGTCACAAATCCGGACCCGGACTGCGGGCGCGTTCTCTCCAATGCCCCCAGCGAACACCAGCGTGTCCACTCCACCCAACGCCGCTGCAAATGCGCCAATCCATTTCTTGACCTGGTAGCAGAAGAGCGCGACCGCTTCCGCTGCCCGCACATCGCGCGCTTCGCCTTTGAGCAAATCGCGCATGTCGGAACTGGTTTCGGATATGCCGAGCAACCCCGACTGGAGATTGACCATTTCGTTGAATTGCTTCGCGCTCATGTTTTCCGTACGCGCCAGATACCAGACCAGTCCGGGATCGAGATCCCCGGAACGAGTGCTCATCGGCACCCCGGCCGCCGGCGTGAAACTCATGCTTGTGTCGACGGATTTGCCGTAACGCACGGCCGCCAGGCTCGCGCCATTGCCGAGATGGGCAAGGATGACCCGGCCTTGTGCCGCCTCCGGTCCGGCCAAACGGGCGAGTTCCTCGACCAGAAACGCATACGACAATCCGTGGAACCCATACCGCCGCACACCCTGCGCCTCGTAGCGGCGCGGGATCGGCAGCATTTGAGCCACGCGCGGCAGGTCATGGTGAAAAGTAGTATCGAAACACGCCACTTGCGGCAGGTCAGGAAAGCGGCGATGAAACGCCTCGGTCAACAGAATCTCCTCGGGCAGATGGTCGGGATCAAACGGACTGAGGCACTTCAACTCCGTAACCATCTCCGCGGTAATTCGTTGTGGCTTGTAATACTTCGGGCCGCCTTGTAGGACGCGATGGCCCACCGCCGTCAATGGATCGCGCCCGCTGCGCTGTTCGATCCAATCCATGAGTGCACCTACCGCCTCGGGGTGGTTCGAAGCTGACAGTGGCCGCGAAAAGTTGTCTGCCTGGTCCGGGCCTTTTACCTGGAAGGTGGCATGCGGCAGTCCGATCCGCTCAATCCCGCCCTCCAGAATCCGTCGAAGCGAGTTCGCTGCATCGAACAGCGCAAACTTGATGCTCGACGAGCCGCCATTGATCGTCAGAATGCGCGTCAGAATGCGCGGGTTACCTGATTGCGTGGACAATTCCTTCGTCATTTCTGCAATCCAAACGACGCCAGTCTTGCGCAGGTGGACTTGTAATCCGTATGAAGAATGCTTCGAATCCCCAAACCTTCCGCGATCTGAACGAACATCGGAGTGTTTTCGATGTAGACCACGTGCTGCGCCGGCGCCTGGGCGATGTCCAACGCAAGCCGAAAGATGTCCACATCCGGCTTGCGGATGTGAACGTAACAAGAAGAAACAAAAGTGTCGACAAACCGGTCGAGCTTGAACTTCCGAATGCGATGCTCATTCACCGCGCGCGATTCGTTGCTGACCACGGCGACCTTCAGGCCGTACCGGATTTTGAGTTGTGCGACCAGATCGATCATCTTGGGGTACGGTTTCGATTGGGCGAACACGAAGCGCCGAAACTGATCCCGGGTAAAGGGTCGCTTTTGGTAGAAAACCACCCACCCCAAATATTCCTCGAATGTAAGCTTCCCCTCTTCATGAGTTTCGAAGACCAGACGGTGCCGCTCTTCCATTTCCGCCCACGGCAGCTTGAAGTTCTTCGCGGCCCGTCTGCGAGCATGATGATCCCAACCGTTAGTGAGCAGGACTCCGCCAACATCCACAAACAGCGTCGTAACCGGAACTTCTCTTCTTATCTCCACACCCGTGCAAGACCGCCAGCGCTTTCTCTAACGCACCAATCTGTTGCGACCTTAGCAAATCGAGGGTTGCGCGATCTGAGCAATAACGCTCATACCGTGGACCTGTGATTGGCGAGAAATAGCAATCTCATGCGGACTGAGCAGTCTTGCTCAGAAGTACGGCGAAACCATTGCTAATGTCACTAGAGCGAATGCTGCGCCCACTTACGCGCACAGTGGAGACCGTAAATGGCGAGTGCGACTGAGCTGCACGCGGCAGAAATCCACGACGCGAGAGCTGTTGTGCCAGAATCGCTTCTGTATCCGCTGCGATTCGAACCGATCTATCAGTATCGGCTGTGGGGCGGCCGGCGTTTCGCCGACCTTCTGACTGCACCGCTGCCGAGCGGGCCTGTCGGCGAAGCGTGGTTACTCAGCGATCGCAATGACCATGCCAGCCAAGTCGCCGATGGACCCCTCAAAGGGCAAACGATCGGCCAGTTGTTGAAGCAGTTTCCCGAGCAAATGATAGGAAAGCTTGCCCACCGCTTTCAGCGGTTTCCACTGCTGCTGAAGTTTCTCGATGTGCACGAAATGCTCTCGGTCCAGGTGCATCCCACAAAGGCGAACAAGAATCTGCTGCCAGCAGGCGAAACCCCGAAGACCGAAGCATGGGTCGTACTGCAAGCCGGGGCGCAAAGTCGGATCGATGCGGGCCTCAAGATCGGAACAACCGCAGCCAGTCTGCGACTCGCACTGAAAAACAAGACCGTGGTTGACCTACTCGCTGGGTTTACACCAAAGCCGGGCGACGCGATCTTCTGCCGGGCTGGGACGGTTCACGCTCTGGGCGATGTAGTGGTGTTCGAAATTCAGCAAAATAGCGATGTGACCTTCCGCCTGCATGACTGGGATCATGTGGACCCGAAGACCGGCAAGCCGCGGGCACTCGACGTCGATAAGGCGATTGCCTGTATTGATTTTGCGAAAGGTCCCGTCGGTGCGGTTGCGCCCGTGGTGGAGACGACGGCACCGGTGGAACGCGAGCGACTGTTTGACTGTGAACATTTCTTGTTATGGCGCCTGCGCGGCGAATCGCCCTTCACTGTCGGCGCAGTGGACGTACCACGGGTTCTGGTGTGCATCGGGGGGGCAGGGGAAGTCGAGCACAACGGCGCCAGTTATGCGATGCAAAAAGGCGACGTAGTTCTTTTGCCCGCGGTAATTGGAGTCTGCAGTTTTCGGCCCCGCACCGCAGTGAACCTGTTGGAAATTGCGCTGCCCGATTGAGACGCTAAAGGAAAGACTAAGAAGGTGAAAACATTTTGAAAAAGCTAATTGTGTTCGATCTGGATGGAACACTTGCCGAAAGCAAATCGGCGGTCGATCCCGCAATGTCCGGACTGCTGCATGACCTTCTCGCGATCGTCAAAGTAGCCATCATTTCCGGAGGCGGTTGGCCGCAGTTTGAAAAGCAAGTTGTTGCAAAACTTCCTCATGACGAACGCCTCACGCAGCTATCGCTGCTTCCTACCTGTGGAACAAAGTTCTATCAGTACTCAGGCGATTGGAAGAAGCTTTACGAAGAGGATTTCACCAGGGATCAACGAGATAAGATACTCAGTTCTCTGCATAAAGCGCTGGCAGAAGCAGGCTACAAAGTCGCCAAGGTCTGGGGCGAAGTAATCGAAGACCGGGGCAGCCAAATAACCTTTTCCGCATTAGGTCAGAAGGCGCCGCTAGAAGAAAAAAACAAATGGGATCCCGATTATGTCAAGCGGAAGAAGATCAAGGCGATTCTTGACAAGCTTATTCCCCAGTTTTCTGTCCGAATCGGCGGCTCGACATCCATTGATATCACCAAGCCTGGCATCGACAAGGCATACGGGATCGGAAAGCTGCGAGACCTCCTGCACATTTCGTTGAAAGAGATGATTTACATCGGCGATGCGCTCTTCCCCGGCGGTAATGACTATCCCGCCGAAAAAGCAGGTGTGGATTGCATCCCAGTCAAGGGTCCCGAGCAGACGAAGCAGGTGATCAAAACCATCATCGCGTGCTTATCGGATCGTGAGCAGGCGGCATGACCGTGATGGCGGTAGGGAAGCAATCGACGAGCGACTTTCAGTTACACCGTCTGGGAATGTTGATGGAACCGGAGCCGGGCAACCCTCAAGAAGTGGAGGGCGTTCTGAATCCCGCTGCCGCTCGCGGCCCGGACGGTAACCTTTATATTTTCCCTCGGCTGGTAGCGCGGGGCAATTACTCGCGCATCGGCATTGCCCGCGTGCAGTTCAACAAGGCCGGTGATCCCTCGGGCGTCGAGCGCCTGGGCATTGCGCTGGAGCCAGAGGCTGACTACGAGAAGCGGGCTAACGGCGGCGGTGGCTGCGAGGATCCTCGTGTTACGTTCGTCGAACCGCTGCACTGTTATGTAATGACCTACACGGCATTTTCGTCCCATGGTCCGCGCATCGCCGCGGCAACTTCGAAGGACCTCTTCCACTGGCAACGGCTGGGGCTTGTCCCCTTTGCTCCGTATCAGGGCATCGATCTCCGCAATGTCGACGACAAGGATGCCTGCCTGTTTCCGACCGCCATTCCGAATCCTTCCGGCGAACCGGAGTTGGCCATGCTGCACCGGCCCCTATTTCCCGGCACTCGCCCCGAGGAAACCGCATATGCTCCCGCTTCCCGCGACCTGAATATTGGTCGCGAGAGTATCTGGATTTCCTATCGTCCCGTTTCGTTGGAAGCCTTTCAACCGAGTCTCGAGATTCAGTTCTCGCATCATCGCTTGGCAACTCCAGTGTCTCCCTGGGAACGGCTCAAAATTGGCTGCGGGACCCCGCCGATCCTGACGCGGCACGGCTGGCTCATTGTCTACCACGGTGTGAGAGAAATCCTGGAACCGACCAAAGAGAGTGCCAACAATGATGCGCACGAACTTTGTTACTCGGCCGGCGTGATGGTGCTCTCGAAGGAGCATCCACAAGTGATCCGCTATCGCTCGGCGAAGCCGGTGCTCACCCCGACGTTGCCGGAGGAATGTCACGGCACGGTCGCTCATGTTGTGTTCCCCACCGGCATCGACCGGCGCGACGACCTCGGCTTACCCGACCGCCTCGACGTCTATTACGGGATGGCCGACAATCGGATTGGAGTTGCGCGTCTTGACGTACCCGATACATTGCCCCCAGGCGGTGTGGCCGATTCGCCGGAAGCAAAGGCCTAACGCCGATTTCAATTCCTGTGGGAATGAACTGGGAGGCTGTCGCTGGTTGCATTATTGTGGATCTCCTTGATCATGATTGTTGCGGCCCTTGCCTGCGCGGGAGTGATCACTCTTGCTCAGAAGAATGGCCGCGCGATTGTTAGCCTCGAACCGTAGGGGGCCAGATGAAGAGCATGATAAAGCACATCATTCTTGTTACGGCTCTGGCCGCCGCTTCCTTTGCCCAAAGCGATGCCGACACCATCATCGAGCGTTCCGTCGAGGCGAACGCGGCGGATTGGAAAGTCGCTCCCGACTATGATTATGTCGAGAGTGACCGGCAACCAGGTGGAGGAACCAAGACATACGAAGAGCTCATGATTTCGGGTTCTCCTTATCAGCGACTGATCGAGGTGAACGGCAAACCGCTGTCGCCAGAACGGCAAGCCGGCGAACAGCAAAAGCTGGAGTCGACCGTCGTTGAACGCAAGAAAGAACCTCAAGAGGAACGGGAGAATCGCATCGCGAAGTACGAAAAAGATCGCCGGCGCGATCAGTTGCTGATGGAGCAATTAACAAAGGCGCTCGACTTCAAGCTGGTGGGCGAGCAAAAGCTAGGCGCGGACGAGGCCTATGTGCTCAAGGCGACGCCCCGCCCCGGGTATAAGCCGCCCAATACCGAGGCCAAGGTGTTGACGGGCATGGAGGGCGAACTTTGGATCGACAAAAAGACATTCCAGTGGATCAAGGTCGAAGCCACAGTCATACACCCGGTTTCCATCGCAGGCTTTCTCGCCGAGGTCGAGCCGGGCACGCACTTCGAACTGGAGAAGATGGCGCTGGAAGACAACCTCTGGCTTCCCAAGCATTTCGCAATGAAATCGCGGGCCAAAATATTTTGCGTGTTCACTCGGAAGTCGCAAGCGGATGAAACTTATTCCGGCTATCACATAACTGCGCCGATTCAAGCCGCCGCCACTGAGAAGTGACCCATAGTGCATGGCAACCTTTGATAAGTCATCAACTGACACGTGGCTTGAGTCCTCACACGCTCATCACCGGGATGTGCGACTCGCGAATGATCGCATAGCCGCTGCCGTTCTCCCCCAAATGACCGCCGGAAGGCATGTGCCCGATAACCAGAACGTCTCCCTTTGCCTGGTCCACGGCTCGGTTCAGCAGCTTGCAGACATTCCCACTATCAATGATCACCTCGGCTTTGGTGCCCAGATCTTGCTGAAGTTTGGCGATCTCCCGGGCGGCGTAGCCTACGATTTCCGCCTTCCACTCTGGAACGATGTGGGGCGCTCCGGGCCCGTAAGCCTCCACCCCGCCGGTGATATGAACGAGTGTGAGCCGCGCTCCAAACTCTTTAGCGATCCGGGCAGCACGCAACACGGTGTTGCGGCTGTGCGGGTTCAAGTCAACCGCGCAAACAACGCTGTCGATAACGAACTTGCGCGCTGGCGCTGCGTCCAGCTGAGTATTGGTCCAAACCGGGCAAGTGCTCTCGTGCAGCACTTTCGCCGCCACCGAGCCCAGCAGGAAGCGGTAAAACATCCCATGGCCACGCGTCGACTGTACGATCAAGTCCACGTGTTCGTCGCGAGCGATCTGCGCGATTTCAACGGCCGGATCTCCTTTGAGCAATAAGGGTCTGACTGCAATTCCATCGAGTTCGGACCCCAGTAATTGATGCAGGTCTGTCTGTGCCCGCTCGATGATTTTTGCATGCAGATCTCCGGAGAGTTCATACCCAATCTCCAGAATGCCGACCGGATAACTCATCGGCGCGACCACGTGCACGAGTACGACCTCGGAGCCAAAATGGCGGGCCAAGAATGCGGCTTGACGAACCGCGTTGAGCTCGGCGTCAGGAACGGCAACTGGAAGAAGAATCTTATTTATGAATATGTCCATTTTCATTCCGAAGTTCGTGAATCCGGCTTGGCGACTGCAAGTTCAAAAATATTTTGCAAGTGGGCTCACGCATGAGAACTTCATCGCAAGACTTTTTTCAGCAGGTTCTATGGTCGGATTGAGCCGTTCCGATAGACCCAGCCACCTCGAAAGAAGCGATGCCGCACCATGCTCTGCCCCAGCAGAAGAAAGAGAACCACCAAGATGACCACGAACAGGAATCTTCCAATTCCGAACCGCGGCGATTTTCGTCCTGGCTGGCCGGTCGTATTCGAATCAATTGCCATCAGGATTGCGTCTCCCGCGCCACAACGCCACCTGGCTTGACGGAACGCAGCAGCAAGAGCGGACATTCCACGCGTTTGACGACTTGTTCCGCGATCGATCCGAAGACCATCGGGCGCCAACCAGAGACGCCGTGCGTGGAAATCACAACCATATCGATATGCTCTCGTTCGATTACCAGCATGATGTTTCCAGCCACGTCATCTCCAACCTCGATACTGGAACTAGCCTTGATCCCCTTGGAAGCGAGAGCTGCCTCGCAAGCGGCCAACCGTCCATCCGCATTGTCCTCTGCCTTGTGAAGATATCCTGTCTCCGGGAAAGAGACGATCTTTGTTCCCATGGGAAGCATGGCAACCACATTCACAAGGTAGAGTTCAGCGTGAAAGTGCTGAGCGAGGTCGGATGCGGTCTCGAGCGCGGCGTCGCTTGATGAGCTGAAGTCCAATGGCACCAGAATTCTCTTGGGAATGAAATGGGAGGCAGTCGCCTGTTGCATTGGGAATCTCCGTGATCGTGATTTTCAGGATCCATGCAGTTTTGTGGGCGTCGCCCAGCGCTTGTTTCAGTCGCGGCCTGGTTAGCCGGAAACGCAGGCTGCGCGCACGAAAGCAGGTTCCCAGCCCGCAGGTGTCGCAATTCCAGATTGAGCGGCTCCAGCGTCGCTCCTAAAGACCAACCGCAACTATTACGCCGTTAAATCTTCGGACTCCGTAAGTCGGCTCACAAGAAATATAGTCCGGTAGCCTGATGTCCGCGTCGAGGGTAACTCCATGGCAAGTGTCGAGCATCGACGCTTCGATTACTGATCAATATTGACCGCGGCGGGGCTTACGAGGATCAACGGCGGTTCGACACTCCGCTCGGTTTGGACGGACGCTTGCTCGACGCGTCCCACTCTCCAGGCGTCGCGACGCTTTCTCCGGCACGAACCGGGTCATCTCGAAGACGTCTTCCCAAGGACAATGAAGCGGCAGCTTTCTTTGCGTCATTCCAGAGAAGTGATTCATAGTGCACAGACTTGTCGACGCATGCGTGGAAGGTTTACAGATGAAGAAGCGTCTCAGCCCGGCAGGCTTGAGTTCCTGATTTTGAAACCCGAAGCAGCGATTAAAACATCTTGGCGACCGCATATCTGATCAAAGTTGCACCCTGCGGCGGATTCGATTGAAGCTCAAATCGTGTGCTGAGACGGTTCGCGTCAAGGGCACAAGGGAAGGATCCTCACTGGCGGCGTCGCCTCGACGCTGTCTCTGCAACCCGAGCGGCGGATTTGCTTTTCGGTTCAGCTGGCGTTTGCCGTACCTGGATCCTGGGAGAATTTTCGCGGCACCAACTAAGCAGTCCTTCGATTACGGGAGTCAAACCCAACGTCGCAGGCATCAGCGCGTACTCCACGCGCGGCGGGACCTCGGCATAGACTTGCCGTGAAATCAGCCCATCGGCTTCCAGTTCCCGTAGTTGACTGGTCAGCATATGTTGCGTGATACCGGGCAGGGAGCGTTTCAGCTCTCCGAAACGATGATCGCTCTGGTGGAGCAGGAAGAGGATTTCCAGTTTCCACTTCCCGGTAAGCATCTTAAAAGCGCGACGCAGTTCGTCCGTGTTGGAACTGCAGCTCTTGGTCATAATTTAAGTACCAGGTACGAGAATCCATCCTATCTTGACGCAATTCAGCTTTATCTTTACGCTTTAAAATCTCGAGTGCAATTTCAGTAAGGCTTTCCGCAATGCTTCATTAAATCGCTTTACTTTAACATTTCGTAAAATGTGAGATGTCTTTTTATTTTTGGAAAAACAGAATAACAAATTTCTTCTGGTTTGGTTAAGACCAAAAAACCGGGGTGGGCCGCGCTATGCCGAGGGAGTTGGTTTGGCTGGACAATGACACGTTTGCTGCCTGGGGATGCAGCGGTTGCAGTTGGATCGTATCGAAACCCGGCCCCGTTCGGGAACAGGCGCCGGCAGGAGTAAAGGAAGCGTTCGACCAGCACGACTGCGCGAATCAGCCTCGCCGCCAACCGCAGCGCCGGCGAGAAGCCTGACATTTTTCATGGGCTAGAAGATTAAGGAGAGGTTGGGCTCTTGATTGGACCTCCAACGCCCAACCTCTACGACTGTGAAGGACAACTGGCTGACAGCCCTTTGCGCCTTCACTGTGACAGGATTACCTTCACTATTCGGCTTTCGCCACCCGAGCGTATCCACCAATTTCATCCAGCAGTGGTTGCGCGGAAGCGGGAACGGCAACTTTGCCGTTTAGAATCTCCCGGCGGCTTACATCGTAACCGTACATTGCTTGATCTCCGCTCTTGTCGGCTTGCATCACCGCTCCATCCAGGCTCACTCCGGCAAATATTCCCTTGGAACGTGAATACGACAGAATCTCCGCACTCAGTTTAAGATCGGTGCCGGCGGAAGCGTTGCGGCCAACCGGGCCCGCGGCTATGGAGGCATCTGCTCCCATCTTGAATTTGTCGCTCATCAGACTTTGCAGCGCGTGATCGTTCATGAAGAGCATCACGAGGTCAGTGGACGAACCACCGATCTGGTAACCCACGCTCCCTCCATCGATCGCTACAAACATGGGGGCGCTCCAGCCGTTCGCGGTGCGACAGGTTGCCACTCCCCTCCCGTAGCTGCCGCCAAATATGAAGGCGAATTTCTTGTCCCCTGGAACGATCGCGATGCATTTTGCCGATTCCAGCAAACCCTGAGGGATACCCTGATCCGGTGTGTTCATGACCTCCTGGAAGACTTGGGCAGCCTTCTGAGTGCGATAAATGTCATCGTCGCGGTCCGATGCAACTGCGGTTAGCGTCACGACAAAAGTCAGGGCTGTAACGATCAGACTACGTTTCAACATGTTGTCATTTCTCCTTAAATAATCTCAAGACGAATCCTAAGCAGTAAGCGAACGCGTTTCTGTGCAATAAAGATCACAATCCAATCTGGTCAACGCAATAGTCCCGTGACCTAACCCAGGGCAGTTCTGCGCACCTATTGAGAATGTGCACAATTGACCAGATTTCAAATCGCCTTCTGCCTGATAGTGGGGAGGACTTCAGAGAGTCCCACGGTGAATGCATAATGAGCGCTACCCTGGTTGAGAAAATCACGCCCGACACAAATAAACGGCACGATATCGGCCACCGGAGCGAGCCATCCAAGAAAAGCCACATCCTGAGGTGGAGCTTATTTTCAGCAGCCGCCTGCGTCATCGTTCTGGGAGTTCTTCTCGGGCTAATCCAAAAGCTGCTTTGGATGCGGGAGCTCGACTATGTCGGCATCTTCTGGACACTGCTGTCGGTCAAGTGGGGAATGTTTGCGGTGGCCTTGGTGTTCGCATTTCTCTATTTGTGGGGCAACGCTCGGCTTGCGGCCAAGCGCATCGACCTTTCACCCTCGACAGTCCCTCCTTTGAGGGTCACGACCATGTCTCCTGCCGGAAAAGTCTTCGCTGCCTCGGATGCGCTCCGAGGGATCAGCGCCGATTTAAGCCCCAAGGCATTGATGTGGGTGAGCGGTGTGGCCGTAATGTTCGTTTCTCTGGCGTTTGCGGCCGCAGTATCGTCGCAGTGGGATACTTATCTCAGATTTCGGTACGGCGGATCTTTTGGCGTTACCGACCCTCTCTATAGAGTGGACCTTGGCTTTTACTTATTCCGCCTTCCGTTCTATGAGTTACTGCAGGGTAACCTGGCGTTTCTTACGGTCGGCGCTCTCGCGATTCTTGGCCTATTCGGCTTGTTTGGCCTTCGGCAGTTTAAGCCAGGTCAGAAGCTTACGATCGCGGACAATACGGCCCGCCATCTGATCCTGCTACTCTTCATCTTGGCGGGCACTCTCGCGTGGGGTTTTTATCTGGATCATTACGAGCTCGTTTATTCGACGCTCGGCGTGGTTTACGGAGCCGGCTACGCAGCGGCTCACGTAACTCGGGTCGTCTTCTGGATGATGCTGGGCGCCTCCATTCTGGCCTGCGCGCTTCTTGTCCTTGCCTATCGCCGTCCACGAATCAAATTCCTGGCAATCGGAATCGGTGTCTATGCCTTGCTGTACATTGGCGGAGTATTGGCTTTGCCTCCGTTAGTTCAAGCCTTTGTGGTTCGCCCCAGTGAGCTAGTCAGGGAAACCCCATATCTTAACCATTACATCGACTTCACGCGCAAGGCCTATAACCTTGGCGGGATCCAGGAAACCGCGTACCCGGCCTTGACCGATCTAACTCCAGAGGTCCTCTCTCGAAATCAAGATACGATTCAGAATGTGCGGCTCTGGGATTCTCGGCCTTTACTTCAGACCTATCAGCAAACGCAGGCGATTCGTCTCTACTACCAGTTCTATAACGTGGATGTCGATCGCTACCATTTGTCCGATGGTTATCACCAGGTGATGCTTGCCTCGCGGGAACTTGCCTCCCAACTGCCCTCGCAGGCGCAAACCTGGGTGAACGAGGAATTGCAATTCACCCATGGCTATGGCGTGGTCATGAACTCTGTATCGAAGACCCAGGGTGGCGGATTCCCGCAGTATCTTATCGACAATATTCCGCCCGAATCTCAGTATGCCCGTCTGAATATCTCTCAGCCGGCTATCTACTATGGAGAGGTAACACCGGGCTACAAGATCGTTTCTACCGGCATTAAGGAATTTGATTATCCCAAGGGCAACGAAAATGTCTATACCAGCTATCAGGGCAAGGGCGGAATTCCACTGGACAGCGTGTGGAAACGGCTTTTATTTTCCTGGACTCAAGCCGACATCAATATTTTGCTCACTTCGTATCTGAGGCCGCAAAGCAAAATCCAGATTTGGAGAAGCGTGCAGGAGCGTATTTCGCAAGTGGCGCCCTTCTTGCTTCTGGACAAGGACCCGTACGCCGTGGTGAGCGAAGGGAAGCAATATTGGATTCAGGACGCGTATACCACCTCGGACCATTTCCCCTACGCACAGCCGCAGACCACAGGCGCGGCCGCCGGCATCAATTACATCCGCAACTCCGTCAAGGCCGTCGTCGACATGTATGACGGAACCGTTTCGTTCTACATCATGGATCCGAACGATCCCGTGCTTGCGGTCTATCGGCGCGCGTTCCCCGGCGTGTTCAAAGATCTTGCCGATCTGTCAGCGGATCTAAAAAGCCATCTGCGCTACCCGGAGGATCTCTTCGCCATTCAAGCTGCTCAATACGAGACCTTCCACATGACCGATCCACAGGTCTTCTACAACCGGGAAGATCTCTGGGTTGCGCCGAAAGAGAAATACGACGGCGCAGTCAACCCCATGGAACCCTATTACATCCTCATGAAGCTGCCGGGGAGCGAGCAACTGGAGTACCTCATCATGACTCCCTTCACCCCGCAGAACCGGGATAACATGATCGCGTGGTTGGCCGCCCGCTGCGATTTCCCCGACTACGGAAGAATGCTGTTCTATGAACTCCCGAAAGAAAAGCTGATCTACGGACCGAACCAGATTAGCGCGATGATCGATCAGAGCACGCTGATTTCTCAACAGCTCACGCTCTGGGATCAAAAGGGCTCCGGCGTGATTCGCGGCAAGCTGATTGTGATTCCGATTGAGAATTCTTTTCTTTATGTTGTGCCACTGTATCTCAAGGCCGAAGGCACGAATTTCCCGCAACTGAAACGGGTGATCGTGGCAACCGGCGACAAAGTGGTGATGGAACCATCGCTCGACGAAGCGCTGGCCTCCTTGTTTGGAACAAGCCAGTCTGGAACATCCCCGGGGCAGCCGTCGCAAGCGGGGCAAACGAGCGGGACGCAAGGATTCTTGCCGAAAGCGGTATTGGATCAAGCCAGGGCCCAACTCGCGGAAGCGCAGAAAGCTATGAATTCGCTCAAGAGCCTGTTGGCGACTCCCGCAAAGTAAAGGGAACTGGCAAGTTGAAACGGCTGTGTGTTGTTGAAACGATGGTGAGCGCGGTAGGAATCGAACCTACAACCTACTGATTAAGAGTAGGCGAGTCTGATAGGGTCTTCCACGTCTTACTGCTTTTAAGAATCAATGACTTACCGACAATCAAGCCCGCACGGGAGCAATTTGGTCTGGTATTGAAAAGAAGCAAGTTAGCGCACATGGGATCGAACGGTACGGCACACTTATGGCACACCTGAAATAGGGTGTACCCTTCGATTGAGACACGTCTACAATTGGCACACTTGGCAAGCCATGTGAACTTGCTTGCTACTTACAAGTTTGCCTTGGCAAGTCGACGCAGGAAGCTCTCCTTGGCGGCGTGTACTTGCCGGATCTTCTCCAGTTCTGTTTGAAATCCTACCGTCTGGCCGCGGCGAACTGCGAGATCATGCAGGTCAGTTAGCAAACTGACCGCTTTGTCATAATCTTTGGGCTGCCGCATCTGGATATGCGTTGCAACTTGGTTCCAGATTTCCGGTTGGCGTCGTCCTACTTGATCGAGATACCGAGCCCGGTTTGCCTCATCCTCTACCCGTCGTTTTGCCGCTTCCGCTATGCGCTGTTCGTTCAGTAGCCGGGCCCTCTCCTTCGCACGCGCATGGGCCGCTGCCAGAAGATTGCCCACCTTACGCCGTTCGCTTGCAAAGGGCACATCAGAGGGTTGCTGTACGTCCCTACGCCGGAAACGCCGCATGAAGTCGTTTCGCCAGCGCTCGCCCTGCTCCACGACCGCAGTAATGAGCAACTTGTTCTTGTCCTTTTCCGGCAGGCCTCGAATCCATGCGGACAGCTCTCTGCGGCTCGGTCCAGCGGCGAGTGGGTTTGAAGCCTGTGCTGCAACGTCGACGAGATCCTCGTCGATTTCGAGGAATTCGATCAGCGCGCCGAGAGGACCGGACAATTCTTGCAGGCCTGCAGGCACGGGCGGCTCCATTTCATCTTCATCAAGTCCTCCATCCTGCGCACTGCGAAGCCAGCCGAGATACAGGCATCGGAGGTCGCCGCGAAGCAGGTCCGAGCGCAGAGGCATCAGGGAGGCCATCCATCCGGTCCCGTCGTCCTCACCATCCCACTCCGACTCACTTCCAAATTCAACGATCACGAATCTCGCGGTTCTTCGGACACGCACGGTCTCGCCTGGGACCATGGCCTTGAGCAACTTGTAGTCGACCGATTCCTGCGGGAGGCGAATATAGAACTCATGCGTCCCCCAGTTCGCGACATAGACAAAAGCGTCAAAGTATTTCTCCAGCAGCTTGCTCGGATCGGCTTTCAGGTCTCCCCATTCGTAGTGGTTCGTGAAGCTCGTGGCGGTGATTGCGGCCCGCGAAGAGATGGAACGGAGTGCTGCCATCTCTTTTTTCGTCAGCGGACGGTCAATTGCGCGGAAATCGTAGTACTGGTATTCGCTCACCAGGTCCCTCGGCGCCAGTGGCGATAAGCGACAATCCACTCCATGCCTGCCGGTGCCGGCGTGGGCAAAGGCAGGTCAAGGATTGGGATCTTCTGGCGCGTTTTGCCTCGACGGCAAATGGCAACAATTTGGCCATCTAGCGTCATGTCGACTTTCTGCACGTCAACATCGACGCCGAGGACTTTCACACGGAAAGGCAACGCTAGGTGCTCCTCAATCATGGTGAAAAAACCGCCCACTTGTTCTTCTTCGCCGTAAGCATCCACGATCGCTTGTTCGATCAGTTCCTTCAGCCTCGCCTTGCTGAGCGAAGGGAGATATATCCCAGACTCGCCTTTCAGCTTCCGGAGATGCAGAACCGCCGGGCGACTGCTCCGTTTCGTCATGTTTCTCCGTTAATCAAAGGCTCTTTGGGAGATCGATTTTCAACCCGCTGAAAGAACGACGTTCCGTTGCTGGCGTCCCGGATCGTATAGCCGATCAGGTTGTACCCTTTCAGACGACGCGCGTACATTCGCGCCAGCATGAGGACGTTGGAATCCACGTAATCGTAGACTCGCACAACTCGCTTGGCATCATGAAGTCGGTGGAGACGCCCTACGTATTGCTGTAGCGTTCCCTTCCAAGAGATGGGCATCGCCAGAAAGAGCGTATCCAAGCGGGCGTCGTCGAATCCTTCGCCGATGTAACTGCCGGTCGCCAGAATGATTCTTGGCTCGCACTCTGGCACGGCCGCGATTGCCTCTGCTGTCGATCGTCGTTGTTTCTTGCCCATGCCCCCCTTGAGGATGAACACGTTGTTCACTCTGCCAGCAAGCTCCGCCTCGAAATATTTCAAGTGCTCAGTTCTGCCGGTAAGAAACAACGGTGAGCGGCCATCACTGCTTGCCTGGATGAGATCGGTAAGGATCAATTCATTGCGGACGCGATCATCAACAAGTGCTGCGTACACCTCCTGAATCGTCATATCGGTTTGCTCAGACGGCAAGAAGAAGTCCGTCAGCCGCGGAACTACTTCGTGCTCGAACGGCGTAGCTGCCGTCATTGAGCGGGCGCTGAGCTTGAATCGAATCGGGCCGCACTGCATATAGATGATGGGATGATGTCCATCTTTCCGTTCTGGAGTTGCTGTCAATCCGACGACATACTTTGCTTTCACCTGCCTCAACACCTGCTCAAAAGTAAACGCCGATAGATGGTGACATTCGTCAACAATCACTTGGCCATACTCTGCCACGAAGTCTTTCACCCCTTCCTTGTCGTGGGCGCTTTGAAGAATGGCAATATCCACACAGCCGCTGCGTTTGGCCACCCCTCCCCCGATTTGGCCGATTGACTTTGCGGGAAGACCGAGAAACATCGCCAATCTTGCATGCCACTGGTCCAGCAACTGTTGACGATGCACCAAGATCAATGTGTTCACCTTCCGTGACGCAATCAACCATGCTGCGACTGCCGTCTTGCCAAAAGCTGTGGGAGCGCAAAGAATCCCCTCATCGTGCTGTGCGAACGCGTCAACGGCATCCTGCTGTAACGGGCGAAGTCGACCGGAGAACTCTACTTCGATCGGGCGACCAACGGACCGTTCGTCCCTAACCATGGGCTTGATGCGGTGCGATTTCAATAGCTCGATGACCCCCGCCAGACAACCACGTGGTAGGGCAATGTGGTCGGCAAGTTCCTCGCCACAGGCGATGACTCGCGGCTTGTTGAAAGTGGGAAGCCGCATTGCTTGCGCCTTATAGAATTCGGGGTTCTGGAATGCCCCAAGGCGAAGCAACCGGTTCAGCATCGCGGAAGGAAGATCCTTCTTTTCGATATACAAGAGGTTGCCACGAACAACTTGGACCTGCACCGGAAAGGGGCCTGGTATTGGACGCTCTGCTCGCTTTCGGGATGGTGGCAACGTCCAAGCATCTTGTCCATCATCTTCCGCAGAGCTGATTCTCACTCCGACAAGATCTCCACTTCGTTGGGCTACCAGAACAACGGCCTCAGCAGCAGCAATAGGCATCCGTTTCACGCTCGCCAGAAAGGCCCATTGGTCACTGTACGGACGAAACTCCGCATCTACGAAGACGCTGTTTCCGTCTGCACGAGGAAGTTTTTGCAGAGGTAGAGCGATTAAGTTGCCAAGCCCTCCCTTTGGCATGGTGTCCTGGTTGGGGAAAAAGCGGTCATACGAATCCAGTCCAAGTTGGTGACGGGACTCCATCGCACGAGTCAGGATTGCACAGCCGAGTTTTCGTGCGGTGGTTGCGGGGATCGCTTGGTCGAAGAAGATCCACACGTGGCCACCGTTTCCTGAGCGTGAACGCTCTAGTGCCGCTGGCACGTTCAGTTCGCTGCATACGGCCAGAAACGCAGTAGCATCCCTTTGCCATGTTTTCTTGTCGAAATCAACCGCGAGAAACCAGCAGGTCTCATCCTGCAGCAGCGGATAAACGCCCATGGTGTGATCTCCAACGAGGTGCCCACGTACTACCTCGTCGGTCAACGGTCTGAACTTCCGAGTCTGGCGGTCAACCTTCTTGCGGTCCTCGTCCTTGGCGCGAAAGTAGGCCTTCCAGTCCCGATCTGCCTTGGGCATGTACCCAGATCGCCCGTCGGTGTTCTCCCAACGGACGGCATAAACGTCGTCGCGCCCGTGGAAAAAGCTCCGGAACAATGCGATTCGTTGTTCGGCTTTCAAGACAGGAATATGAGCACTTGGCAGTGCGTTCGTTGTGACGGGAATCTCGGTAGTCGACTGCGCCGCCGGAATCTGGATGCCGTGCTCCTGCAAAAGACACCGTAGACGAACATTTTCTTCACGCAAGCGCTGCATCTCTGCAAGAGCAGACGGCAGGTCCGGGAGCTTGGGATTAGATTCGTTCACGTGAAGCCATTGTCGCCGTCTACAATCTGTGACTCGATCAGGAATAATCTCACAGTTTGCGAACCCGTCAGTTGTCGCGTCCGAAGCTTCGTCTGCTAGGTGCCGGTCGCCTGGCACAGCAGCGAGTGGCTTGCCGCGGGGCGCTTGGTCGCGAAAACGACTCTCCGGTCACCCAACGATGCCGTTCTCAAATTAACGACCAATATACTAGTCACAACCTTGACTATTCGATTATATGGCTAGTATATTAGGCATATTATGCTAAGGCTGCACTCCATTGGCGCTCAGATCGCGTCCAGACGGAAGGCTCTCGGGTTTAGCCAGTCCGCGTTGGCTGACAAGGCCGGCGTGAGTAGGGCAACGATCGAAGCACTGGAGAATGGCCGATCCGGTGAACTTGGTTTTTCTAAAGTCGCCAACATTTTGTCGGCACTCGGCCTAGAGTTGAAACTACAAGAGGCAAACTTGCAACGGCCCACGCTGGACGAACTCTTAGAAGAGGACCGTGATGATAAAGGTCTGGACAGACGCCGCTGAGGCAGGACTGTTGGACAGGCAGCGGGATCGCGGAAGTGCTTTTGCGTACTTGCCAGAGACAGTCCCAAAGCGCGCCGTCTCCGTTACCATGCCCGTGCGGCTTCCCTCCTGGGACGTGTCCTTTGGCCTTCCTCCGATCTTCGAGATGAACCTCCCGGAAGGCGCGTTGCGGGAACGGCTGCGACTCACCTTTGCGAAGGCGACTGGAACATTCGATGATTTTGATCTGCTCGCCATTGTTGGCCGCTCACAAGTGGGCCGCATACGGTACACCGGCGACAAGGAACGGCTCAACGAGGATGTTCCTTTTCAGTCGGTAGACGAGATTTTGGCGAGTCGTCGCGACGGGGACTTGTTTCGCTACCTCATTGAGAAGTTTGCATCCTTTTCCGGTATCAGCGGCGTCCAGCCGAAAGTTCTTGTGCGCGACGAGAACGCGTCCCTGACACTGACAAATGCGCAACCCCGAATCTCACCGAGCTGTAGGGGTGCAACTCACATCGTGAAGTTCTGGGAGCCGAACGAATTTCCTCAGCTCGCTGCGAACGAGTACTTCTGCCTGAAAGCCGCTGAGCGTTGCGGTCTGGACGTACCTCGGTATCGGCTTGCAGAAGACGGGATGGCCCTTGTCGTTGACCGTTTCGACTTGCGCTCAGATGGTACCTACCGGGGCTTTGAAGATTTTTGCGTCCTGAACGCGAGAAGAACGGATGAGAAGTATCGCGGCAGCTATGAAACGTCAGTGATGAAGCGATTTCAGCAGTTCGCAAACTCACCCGCGGTACTCGCGGATGCCGAAAGACTATTCACGTTAATCGCACTAAATTGCGCATTGCGCAACGGCGATGCTCATCTCAAGAATTTCGGCATCGTCTATGACGACGTGCTCGGTGAAGCTCGACTCGCACCGGTCTACGATCTCGTAACCACTTCCATCTACCTGCCGAAGGACAGTCTGGCGCTTACGCTCAACGGAACAACCCAGTGGCCCGACAGCAAAGCTCTCCGTCGGCTCGGCGAAACTCGAATGACGGGCACACCCGCAAAAATTCGCGCGATCCTTGAGCGTATCTCGGACGCCCTTTCGCAAACAGAAATCGATCTTCGGTCCTACATCAACGAACATCCCGCCTTCAAGGAAGTGGGTGAGCGCATGCTGCAGGAATGGATGAAGGGCCGGCAACTCTCACTTCAAGCAGGCTAATGGTTCGACAACGCCCATCCAATGTTCCTGCCAATAAACATGAAGACTACCGTGCTCACTTCTCACCGCGCAATGTTTGCATCCGCACATGAGACAAGTAATAGGTCGAGTCGGGAATTTCCACCGCTCTCTTCGGCTTCGTCACCCGCGCATAGTTGGCAAGCGCTGCATCTCGCTCCCCATATTGTTCTGCAATGCGCCCGAAAGCATACCAATAATTTTCGTCTGGCTCATCAAGGTTGAGCACATCCATGGCTTGGATCAACACTTCACGGGCCTCTTTGGTCTTGCCCACATCGGCGTAAACGCAACCCAAAGTGTGCAAGATGGAAGAGTTGTTATTGCCCAACTGAGCGCCTTTGAGGGCGTCTTCGATATCACTAAGTTCGACTTTGCCAGTAAAAAGCGAGTCCCATGCGATGCGGTTCAGATCCTGAGCCTCGCCTTTCCCTTCGTCGATAATGTTCTGCGCAAGAGCATGCGCCTTGCCATAGTCTCCGCGGGTCGTTGCGTTATAGACCAGAACGCGCATCGCAACGGGATCGCCGGGAATACGCTTCAGCCGCTCGGCAGCCAGTCCGTCGGCTTCTTCGGATCGCCCGAGCGCTCGCAAGTTGAACGTTTGGGCGAGAAATGCCCGTTCTGACTCCGGGTATTGTCTTGCCAGATCCGCTGCAACGGCGAGGGCTTTGTCATACTCATCCAGATTGCTGTAGCCATTGAGCACGGCGAGAAGGATATTCACTTTTTCCGCGTCGTTGCGAGCGGAATCTTTGGCTGGCTCCAGTATGGCCAGCCCCTGCGGCGCCGTCTGTTTGTACCACGTTAGAATCGAGGCGGCGGCCACCTTCATGGTAGTCGCATCCGCCTCTTTTCCCTTCGTCCATGTCCGCGGAAAGGCAGCGCTCGATAGAGGGTCGTCACCACCCGCGAGATGCCAATCTTCCCTTAACCAATCAAGGAGGACGCGAGCCCCGGCTAGATCGTTGGCGGATAGGCGCTCCAGAACCTCTATGCCGACACCTTCCTCATCACGGGAAGTGCCGAGCAGCTTGTAGTGGCCGTCTTCTTTGACGATGTAACGCGCGCTCTTACCGTACGAAGGCCAAAGAATAACTTTATATCCGGTTGAGTCGTTACCTTCAATCTTTGGCTGAGCGCGAGTGAGTTGGAGATCAAGGCCAACGTCCGCGAAGTCGCCGTTGCGGGCCTTCTGGCTCAGCGTGCCTTTTGCCTCCTTGACTAACCCATCCAACACATCTGAAGTCACCAGCGCCCTGGCGCCGTTGCGGCTGCTGACGGAGCGCAATTGATCCAGCGTAAGGCCGGGATCGTCGGTGAGGACTATGAACCGCAGAGCGGCTCCGGAGGGATCGTCGGAGAATTTGAGTTGTTCGCGAGGCACGGTCTTGCGGTACAAGGCGGCATAGGCGGCGGTGTCAGAGGCGGTATTCCCGGATGCGCCGGCTTCCTCAAGGTCTGCGCCTTGGGGGTATTTGCGCAAGTTGACGAGCATTTGGCCGGCAGCTGCGGCAATCTGTTTGAATTGTTCTTCCTGTCCGGTGCGTTTTCTCGCTTCTGCGAGGGCGGCTGAAGACCCATTGAGGGCTGCCTCGCAGGCCACGATCAGTGCGATAGGCTGCGGATTGAGAACCTCGGCAGCTTTCCTGGCCTCGACGAATTGACCGTCGTAGAAGAGCGCGAACGGGATGTTGTTTTGCATGCCGAATTCGGCGATCTTTTCGGGTGTGAGTTTGCGGTACTCGACTAATGCTTCCTTGAGGCGGGCGCCCGGGCCGTAGCGGAGTCCCCAGTGGTTGTACTCGAGAAGAACGGCAAGGTTCGCGACCGTCGTTTTGTCGTCAGGATCGAGTTTTTCGGCCGCCCGAAACGCGACTTCCGCTCCGGCGTAGTCACTGCCGGGTCGGAGCCTCCGTCCGACCATGTCGTATTCAAGAATGTCGGCAAGCGTTTTTTCCGCCAACGCCGAAGTCGGCTCCAGTTTGACCGCGGTCAGGGCCTCGGCGCGAGCCGCTTCGCCCAACCCTGCGGTTAGAAGCACCGCCGCAATCTGCAAATGGTGAACTGCCTCTTTGGGGTGAAGCGCGATCAACTCGCGATAGGACTGTAGCGCCTCGCGCACCTTGCCCTGGCTGACCAGCGTCTGGCCGACGGGCTCAAAATAAATGAGAATGGGCTCCCCGGCAATGAGTTGGACAACTTTGTTGCGTAGCTCGGTGGCTTCGGAGGCTGTCAGCCGCCGTTTCACTGTGTCGAATCGCAAGGTGGCGTGAACCACGCCATCCTTGTCACCTGCAAACTCCTCGGTAAGAGTGCAAGGGCCAAGGGAGAGCTGCGCGTTCGAAGGCAAGGGCTTAGGTCTGAAACCTGCCGGAGGTGCGATGGAATAGTGCCACTCGGTCACAAACGCTTCTGGCAGTTGATAGTCGGCGGTGCGTTTCTTCTTGGGCTTTTGACCGCTGTCTTTGTCAGCTTTATCCTCCTGTTTTTCGCGTTGCCGAAGGTCTGCAGGAAGAAGGCTAAACAAGCCTTCAAAACGGATGGCAACTGCGGCTACGTTGAGGTCAGTAACTCCACGCTTAGCGTGATCGCTCTCAAGAACCAATTCGAACTGCTTCGAGAAGTCGGTTGGATCGGAACGATCTATTCGATCGAGTTTCTCCGCTAGGTACTGAGACTTAACGTAGTTGGTCAGCCCGTCCTTGGCAGCTTTGTTTTGTTTGTCAGCGTAATCTCGCCGGTACGAGGATTCGCTGCTTCCGTGAGGTTGCGAAGTTTCGATAATTCGAGCCGGACCGTTTTCTGCAAGATAGACTTCTCTTTTCTCAATCAGCACGTTGTCCGCGGAGGAACTAACTGGAGTGTGCAGCAAGTCAGTGCTGCCGGGCCGCGCAATCAGTGCGCGACGCCCCTGATCGACGTTGGGAATTTCACCGAGCCTCGCATATTCGTCGGTGGCGTCGATCCACAGATCAGGCGGGCCGGGAACATAAACGATGGCGTGATCGAACATGCCCATGCCGGGAAGATCGGGAGCAACGTCTTCCCGGCTCCCAGCGTTGAGAAGAGCAATGTACGCGGGGATATTCGCGACCCGCAACATCGCCGCCAGCAAGGAGGCTTTGTCTTTGCAATCCCCGTACTTCCGGCCAAGGGTTTCATTGGGGGAATGCGGAACCATGGCAGATTCGCCAAACTCGACTCCGGTATAGCGGACTTCCCGGTCCAGGTATGCGAGAATCGCGGCTGCTTTCTCATCACGAGAAACTTTCCCCGCGATTAGCTTGCCGACGAGAGATTTCAAGTCGGCACCCGTTATCTGTTTGTCAACGATCTTTCCATATTCCTCGGCCACCTGGCGCCACGAGTCTCCGCTCGAAAAAGTAATGCTGGGGTAGGCAGGTAAATCGCTGGGTAGTTTGGTCTCAGCGTCGTCGGGCGTCTCCATCAGTCCGTAGTCAAAGGTGAGGCGTACGCGGCCCTCGTTTTCGTTGCGCTGCGGCTTTAGATCCGGAAGTAATTGGATATTGTAACGAAGCGGAAGGGCCGCAGGGGCGTCCAGTATTAAGCGAGTATGTTGTACCGGTACGGACGAGCCGAAGTAGAAGCGCTCCACGCTACCGGCGCCAAAAAAGGGTGCGCTCTCGGTTGAGACCAGTTCTTCTTCGACGAGCGAACCGGGGGCGATTGCAGGTAGCGGAGCCCTTAGGACGCGGCGATCGCTGAAGACATGATCCGCATTTTCTTTTGCGGGGGCATCCGTGATGGTTTTTTCATCGAGAACATGAACTGCGCTGTCTGGAGTTATCACCCGCGCGCGCAGAATGGGGTGTTCCTCGTGCCAAGGCTCCCAACTGGAAGAGATATCACCCCAGCCCTCGGCACCCTTCTGCGTGAGGACCTTGTAAAGAAAATACCGCGAACGGACAGCCCGTCCCTCAGTATCGAATACAACCGTCTCTTCGTCATCGAGAAAAAGGACGTCGGCACCCGACGCAGGGGGCACTTGCGATTCGCGCTGATATAAAGCTGCCGCGTCGGGCGAAAAGTGATTTTCTTCCGGCTCGTTGCCACCCGCTGCGAAGGCTGAAACGAGCGCTGTGCAAAGTAGAAGTGCCTTAACCGCGAAACTTAGTGCGGACCGCCTATATGGACAAGACAAAATGGCACGCCTCAGACGATTCGAAATATAGATAAGAAGGTAACCCGGAAAGCGTTGAGCCGCAAGGATCAGGGTCACGGAAGAATGCCTGTCGAGACACTGACCACCTCCTCATGCGATGTCGCCCATGCGTTCACCCATACCGGACATGGCTCGCGACCGGCTATCAGGAGCCGCACGGGAACAACGGCATTGCCGCCCGTGTCTATTCCTTCATATAGGAGGGCGAATGGTCATCCGCTGGGGAGTGTTCTCCGCCAAAAGCAGAACGGCTCTGAAAACAGGCTGGCTTATCACTGCCGGAGTAGTCGCACTCTACTTGGGACTCATTCAACCCCGTGACCAGGAGCGAGGCATTGCTTCGGAGCAGGCGACCGGCCTTGCCGCCGTCAGCGGTGGTGTGGGTTGGGAGCCAATCTCGCTCTGGCGACAAACCTCAATTCTTCCGCACCTCAGATCCGAAGCCTACCTTCAAAAAGACATTGTTGGAGGCGTTCCCGTGGACCGTGAGGCGTCGCACCCGCCTCTCTCATGACATTTTCAGGAGGACGCAATGCCGGGGAGGAAGGCACGTCGGAGGACCGTAAGCTAGTCCGGACGGAATCCCTTGGCCTCATCGTCAAGACTCCGGCCGAAACTGCCGAGAAAATCATACAGATTGCGCAAGGTGCAGGAGGATTCCTCGTGGCCTCTAACGTTAACGGCGGCGCGGACGCGACCAGCGCCTCACTCAGTATTCGCGTGCCGGCAGAAAGGTTCGACGAAGTCCGGGCCCAGATCCGAAAGCTCAGCTTGCGCGTAGAAAGCGAAAGCATCGACGCCCAAGACGTCACCAAACAATATGTCGACCAGGAAGCACGCCTGCGCAACCTACGGGCTCAGGAACAACAGTATCTCGGAATCCTGCGTAAGGCTGCGACCGTGAAGGACACGCTCGAAGTGAGCGATAAACTGAACGAAGTCCGCGGAGCGATCGAGGAAAGGCAAGCAGAATTCGAGGCGCTGTCGAAGCAAGTTGAAACCGTAGCTATCAACATCACTCTGCGAGCTGAAGCCGCCGCCCAAGTTTTCGGCCTCAATTGGCGTCCGCTGTATCAGCTGAAGATCGCCGCGCGCGAGGGCCTCGAAGGGTTCGGTGAGTACGCTGCCTCGATGACGACGTTTGTGTTCTATCTGCCCACGATCCTGCTGTGGCTGTTCACGATCCTCGCCGGGGCCGCCGTGGGCTGGCGGATTCTGAAATGGGCAGCCCGAAGACTATTCATTCCGCCGAACCCAGGCTTGATTGAGAAAGCAGCAAGTTAGCGCGCGCTCGAAGTCGTGCGCAGCACGCTGAGCGACACAGCGATTTATCAATAGTTATTTGGCAGGAGAAAGGGGCTCAGCGATTAACTTGCATCGAACCTCAATGGTCTTACCTCTAAACGATTCGATTCTGCGGCTAATAGGGTCGTCACATTCCAGCAGATTGTTCTTATCCGCCTTTCGCGCGGAAACTGTATTGATCGTGATGAAGAAATTCTTGTCAGAGAGCCGTTTCCAATCACTTAACGGCACTCTGCTATCGTCAAATCTCGCCACACTGTTTTGGTCGACCAACTTCTGATCATTGCCTAGAAAGACATCTCTGTTGGGCGGGTTATACTTGCCTTGGCCCGGCAACGCATCTCCGTCGAAATAGGCGATAACGAGCACCGACTCGCCAATGCTGTGAAGGCGTTTCTCCGCCTGGTCGGATAGCTTGACTGCAATCGCAAAGTGCGGCACTTCGACCGTTTTGCCAGTAACTTCCTGCGCGATACGGCTGGAACAAGAACCAACGAGCAGGAAAGTGAAAAAAATGAGCGACAGTTTTGCGGTCACTACACCGAACTGTGTCAGAGGGCTGTGAGCCATGATGTGTGGGCAGTACTGTGCTTTTTTGACGATCGAATAAACATGCCGCAGATAGTGCCAGCCTTTACGATCCGGTCAATGAGCACGATGCCGATTTCGCGACAGCAAGCCCCTTTCTTGGGCGGGCACACCAGCATAAACATGATGGCTACTTTTGCAGTCTCACGAATACCACCCCACGATCATGAAGTGCAATGGCGAGAGTACCGGGACTGACTTCCCGAATCCGCTTGATGTATGTTGGGCTTAGCATTGGCATCCGAACGACAGACCAATGTTTCCCTTCATCGAACGACACGTACAGCAGCTCCCCTGCTGTCCAGATTCTTCCTGCGCTATCGCGAACGATGGTCTTGAATTCCTCGGTCGCATTTGGAGACGGAATGACCTGTCGTTCACCGCTTTCAGGGTTGAATCTGACGAGTTCTGAAGCCGTCGCAGCAAGCAGATAACCGTCGTGATCTGCGATCGCGTCGAATATCCCGGCGGGTGCCGATCCTTTCGCCGTTGTGAGCGGTCGCAGGTCGTAGCCTTTTTCCGATTTAGTCAAGCCAAGCAGATCGCCAAGCTCAGCATCTAGGAACACCGCTCTCGCCCCTCGATTGCTGAGCGGGATGTAGCTCCGAGCTTTCAATAACCTGCGTCGGTCTGTATCGGAACCGGAATGACTGCCCGCTGATTCCCATTCCTTCCCAGTCCATCGGCGAAGTCCATCGTCGGATACCTCCAGCATCGTGCCGTCAGATGTTCCCAAAATAGAGCTGCCGTAGAAACTGCTTTCGTCAGTCCACGTCTGTAGTACAGCAGCTTTTAGCTGGTCGCCAACTTTGAGGAATCCGCGCTCCCCAGGGGTACTGTTGGTACCGAAATAGGCCACGATACCGTGATCGTCAAGAATTGGCTCCGCGAAGCTCCAAGACGCGTATGTGTATGTGTCGGATGGTCGTTCGTCGGGAACGAATCGAAGTCGCTGCCACCCATCGTCATCAAGTCGCCAGCCAGTGTGTGAGTCGTCGTCGTTCAAGAAAACGATGCCTATGGAAGTGGGCCAGACTTCGATTATCGAAGACTCAATCTGACCCCGTACTTGGACGTGCTCAATTTTCCCATTCGCGAGCCGCGCCAGGCCGTCGCGAGCCGATACGGCAATCAAGTCAGGGTGATCCGCGCTAGTTGCAAGCACTCGCCGAATAGTCGGCGTGTTACCGACCGAGTAGTTCCTACCCCCTGACCATCGGCCTCCGAAGTCTGCGACTTTTTCCCATTTAGCGAAGTCGCGATCACAACGGTAAACATCGTGCGCGGACAACACCCAAAACCCGTCGCTAACGTTATCTTCAATGACGAGGTCGACTGCGCCCCGTGGTGCCCCCTCAAGCTCTGCTGGCCGCCCAGCCTTCCCTTGGTCGAGAACACGCTTTGTAGTCTCTGGGAGCTCTGTTTTGGGACGGTTTGTAAACTCACGAAGGTAAAGAGCGGATTTCTTGCTAACGTCTGCGATGAACCCGGACTCCATCCCCATATGTGACATGCCGCCATACGCCAGCACACGACCGTCTCGTGCCTTTAAGAAGCCGAGGACTCCCGAGCCGGTGTCAAAATTGTGAATGTTTCCGGTACGAAGTTCCATGTACGAATATTGCCCGCCCCATTCACCTTTATCCGCCCCCATCCACAGTCGGCCAGAATCGTCCAGCATAAAGGCGGTCGGCGTGGCGAAGCTCCCTTGCTTAAAAGGAATGTATTTGGAGGTCCCTCCAGCGGAGATCAGAACCCTGAGAGGATTTATTACTTGCCGTTCAATCCGCGCGGATCGTGTCTCATATGCCTTAAACGGTTCGCCTGGCCACGGCATTACATCTGCGCGAGCATCGATGAGAGCCACAATTGAATGAGCCTTTCCAATTGTCTTACCACTGCTAAGCCAAACTACTCGGCCGGCAGCTTTTGTCACAAGGGCTAGCGTGAATGTGTCCGACGTCAGTTCGTATATCTGACCGTCTTCTGCCCCGATTAGTAGCTTGCCAGAGTCCCCATGGGCGACTGCGATCCCTCGGCCCGGAACTACCTGGTGTGCGGTGATCGCGAGCGTCTCTGCATCGAAGCGAACCAGATTGCCCGATTCAGTTAAGGCCACAAGATCACGCCCCACAAGCTTAGCGTCTTTCAGTGCGTTGTGGTCAAAGTGATATGACCATTGAACCGTCCCAAGGCGTTCAGTGTGTGTGGAACCGGTGACTGGGCCGTCGCTCCGAGCGCCACTCGCTACGCTCTGCTGGCCCGAAGCCCAGGCACCTGAAATGGTGACGGCTGCAATGATCACTAACGCAGCGATGTATCGCGGCATGACCAAAACTGTACGCGGAACTCGCGATTTGTTCCAGAAAAACTCGATAGCAAGCGAGAACAAGCCATTTGACTCATTGAACACGGTGATCGGAAACGCGGGTTACAACAGCTACGGTTCCTTCCCTTCTACGTGAAGACCACAACCATGATGGCAAGCGTGTCTGGATAGGATTTTGCCGGGAGGTGTAGGTGTGATCGTAAGGCTTTCTCTAAATCGTACAATGGAGAAGAAATCCGTGAAGAAACTAAGGAGGCACGATGAAGCGAGGTAAATGCGAGCTTTGCCGTGCCGTCGCCGATCTGCACGATAGCCATTACTTGCCAAAGAGTGGGTATAAGAAGATGCGTGCGAGCGACCTGAAGAATCCAAATCCGGTCCTCCTTTCGGGTGGTAAGGCTAAACAAAGCTCACTGCAGGTCCGGGACTACAAATTTTGCGGTACCTGCGAGGAGCGGTTCAATAAGGGCGGCGAGGCGTGGATTCTGAACAAGATTTCGCAGAACTACGGCGATCCGTTCTGGCTTCACACCTTATTGAATTCGAAGGCGCCGATAGCGAGTGGCAATGATCTCTTGTTCCCGCAAGCGAGCATTCCAGAAGTGGACATCGCGAAGCTCGTCTATTTTGCGTTGAGCATCTTCTGGCGTGGGACCCGGTGTTGGAGCGCAGTCGAAGGGGGTCAGCCTCCGAAACTGTATCTTGGCCGGCAGGAGAAGGTGATCCGCGCCTTCTTGCTCGGACGAGGCAAACTGCCAGAGGATGTCGTCGTCACCGTGGCGGTGTGGCCGTACAAGAAGGTCTATCCGATGGCGCTGATGCCCCGTGCCGATGCCGGGACTGGCTACCGGAGCTACTGGTTCTATTTCTTTGGCTTCATATTCCTGCTCGCGCTCGGGAGGAAGATCCCCGCGCAACAGCAGCGGACCTGCTCGTATCACTCTCCGGAGAAGTTCCTGACGCTAAGTCTGGGACTGGGAAGCCTAGTCAAGGAGGCCATCAGCACAGAACTTCTCTCGCTGGATCGTTCGAAGATCGAAAGCATGTTCAAGGAAATTCAGGCGATCTGTTCCAAGATGCCATCCAAGGAATCGGCGAGATTGACATAACGTTCATAATAATGTACATTAAAGCTATTAGAGACCATTACTCTGGACACTAAATATGAGGACCAGCCGATCATCCGTCGTCACGCCACTCCCGGTAAGGCATGCCCTGCGCAAGCTCGGCCGCGACATCCGGGACGCCCGGCGGCGACGACGCATCCCGGCGGCCATCGCGGCTCAGCGCGCCTCGATCAGCCGCACGACCCTCGTCAAGGTTGAAAAGGGCGATCCCGGCGTCGCAATCGGGATATACGCCACGGTCCTTTTTGTGCTGGGCTTGGCGGACCGGCTGGGCGATCTCGCCGCGCCGAAGAACGATCCCGTGGGCCTGCAACTCGAAGAAGAAAACCTGCCCCAGCGCATTCGAGTGGCGCACAGAACGAAACGCACGAAAGACAAGTGATGGACAAAGAGGCTCTCGTATACGTGGATCTCGACGGCGTCCCGCACCTGATGGGGCGTCTGTGGGCCCGCACGCGCAAGAACAAGGAAAGCGCCACCTTCGAATACGACAAGACATGGCTGGAAAATCCTGCGCGATTCTCTATGGAGCCAGCCCTGCAGGTTGGTCCCGGCCCGTTTCACACGCCCGCAGACACGCCAATGTTCGGCGCCATCGGCGACTCCGCGCCCGACCGTTGGGGGCGGGCGCTCATGCGCCGCATGGAACGTAGGCGCGCGGAGCGCGAGGGCGGGGCGCCGCGCACGCTCCAGGAAATCGACTTCCTGATGCTGGTGGACGACGAGGCCCGTCAGGGCGCGCTGCGCTTCGCGGATAAAGAAGGCGGACCCTTCGTGCGGGAGGAGGGTGTCAAGCGCATCCCCCCGCTGATCGAGCTCCCGAGACTGCTCTCCGCGGCCGAACATGTGATGGAAGAGAAAGACACCGAGGAGGAACTGCGCATGCTGTTCGCGCCCGGCTCTTCTCTTGGCGGCGCGAGGCCCAAGGCTTCCGTCAGGGAAAAGGACGGCCATCTCGCCATCGCGAAATTCCCACGCAAGGACGATGAAATCAACACGGTGGTCTGGGAGGCGGTCGCACTGTCCCTCGCGCAGAAATCTGGCATCCCCGTTCCCAAATTCCGTGTCGAAAACATCGCCGGCAAGTCTGTACTCCTCCTGCGACGCTTCGACCGCGACGGCGAACGGCGTATCCCGTTCCTCTCCGCGATGAGCATGCTCGGATCGAAAGACAAAGAAACTCGAAGCTATCTGGAAATTGTTGACGCGCTGCGCCAGCACGGCGCCGCGCCGCAAGCCGACATGGAGGCGTTGTGGCGGCGGCTGGTTTTCAACATACTGATCTCCAACACCGACGACCACCTACGCAATCACGGCTTTCTGTACGAAGGCCAGGCGGGCTGGCGCCTGTCGCCCGCTTACGACCTCAACCCGGTCCCAACCGACATCAAACCGCGCATTCTCAGCACCGCGATCAACGAAGACGACAACACGGCCTCGCTCGCGCTGGCGATAGAGGTAGCGGGATATTTCGAACTGGACGCTGGGAGGGCGCGCGACATAGCAAAACACGTCGGCAAGGCTGTCTCGAAGTGGCGCGCCGAAGCCGCACGGCATGGTCTGAACAAAACCGAAATAGACCGCATGGCATCGGCCTTCGACCATGAGGATCTGCGCGCCGCGCAGCACGGCGGATCAGCTAAAGTCTGAGCAGAAAAATTATGGGCCCGGAATTTCAGAGACTTGTGCATACCGCTACCTGTGACCGAAACTCAGATGAAATTTGCGCCGTCGAATCAGTCTCCCTCGGATTCTCGAAAACGCTGTAGAGCTGCGATAGTGTCCTTTGCATTCCCTAACTGTCTATTTGGGAGGACGCACGTAAAATCCAGTGATGGCGAGCAGATGAATCGCTGCGAGTAGCCGACAACGACGGTATTGACTCGTGCGACCATTCGCCGATCCGCTCGAAGTGCGGTAGGTATGTTTTCGGACCGGTGGATCGCTATCGCAACGTTATAAGCGAGTGGCATGAATATTGGGCTTTTAAATGGGGAAAGCGTAGGCCATTCGATGGCTTTTTGGTGTTCAAGCGGGTCCTCTGAGACGGTAAGCGAGTAGAACAATCCAACAGGATAGTCAGAACATACATACCAATCTGGACCATCGGAATACAGAAGTGAATAATGCATTCCATCCAATTGGTCCGCGATGGCATAAGCCAAGCGCAAAATGCCAACAGATGTTTCCGTTTTATGCACTTGTGGAACGATGTGTCCGCCCCGTATTGCTTCAAGCAGCCGTCTTTGGTCGGCGGAATCAATTTCGACTCCATATCTTTGTGCCGCAGCCATCGCTTTATTGAAAAATTCTGGCGAGCATGCCATCTCTTCCACAAACGCACGGCGGCTGTCAATAACCAGCCTTTCGTACTTATTCTTGCCCTGAGGTATACGAGCTGCCTGCACTGCTACGAACGAGGCTACCGTCTCCCTCTCCTCTTCGGTGAGCAAAGAGCGTCCTGGATTGGCCGAAAGCGTTCTAAAGAGCGCACAAGCTGGTCCCTCGAATTCCTGGAAGAATTTTTCAAGATGGTCCGGACGGAACCCCGGGACGTCCACATCATGATAGTGCCGTTCAAAGCCGACACTATCGGGAATGGCTTCGCGCATGGGGCTACCGTCGGGCGAAAAGACATAGAACAATGAATCGCGCTCACCCTCAAGAGTGAAGCGTGCCAGGTAGCCAGCGGAGACGAAGTGCTGTCGAACAACGCGCTGTTGCATATCAAGTCTTGGAACGCCTGCACCCTCCGATTGGCTCGTAACTTTCGCAGTCTTTTCTCTGTCCATATTGCTCGTCTTCCTTTTCTGGAATTGTCTACCATCTTGCCTTTGCCTACCCCCTACGCTATAAAGAATCGATAGTGATGGCAAGACATGGGAAGCCATAACCATAACAAGGCCATAACGCACCTCGCGATGCCGGAACGACGGATTCCGGTGTTGATTGATTCCAGCCCTGAAAAGGCTGAGGGACTCGTTCCCTCGGCGGTTCAGAGCGGCAAGCCTGCAACCGCAGTTCGACGCTTAGACCCATCGGTTGTGAGGAACTTGGGAAATCCCAAACAGCGCCGGGAAATCGAGAGGGAACACGGCGTTATCAACGAAGCGGATTGGAGTCGGCTGCGCGAATTTTTCTCTCTGTTAGATCGCCTCAATGCCGGAGACTTGTCACCGGTCATTACCTCAAATGCAGAAGAAACACTGAAAGAACTGCCCGCTCTTCTGGACCGTTTGAGCCCTGGAGGCTGGCTTCCCGAGGAAGAGGCGACGCGTACAGGAAAACTGTCGTTCAGACCGGCTTCCGATGGCCGACGAAACCGCGCGCGAGTGACGATAGATATTGCAACTGTCTCTTGCACACCCCTTGTAGGCGCGCCTTCGGTTCATCAATCCAGTCCCCGCCGCGTCGATACGGCGGCAGAAGACGGTGACGGGACGGCGGCGTGGAGCACCACCATCAGGGGAGCGTGCAAAACGGTCGCCTTTGCAGTTTCGGAAGCACTTACGGAGGGATTGAGCAAGGCGCGATTCGTTGTTTGGTGGACGGATGTCGCAAAGAAACTTGTTCCGGGGCTCTATTGCCCCGACATTGTGACTGCTTTGTATGCGTCGGCGATATGGAGCTACGGTACATCAGGAGGATGGGCAATCTGTCAGAAGTGCGACAAAGATTTCGCGCGCAGACGGGCGAAGCAGTTCTACTGCTCCAACCGATGCCAGGCTGCTGCAGCAATGAGGCGTTACAGGAGCAATCGAAAACGAACTGCTGAACCGAAATTGAAGGCGACCACAAGAGGCTTGAGCAGCAGGTTCGGTTCGAACCGTTGACCCTGCCAGATCGATGGCCGCAAGACAACCAATGGCGCACAGGCAATGGCGATTGCACCTCGAGCCTTTCCTCGGGTCGCGTCGGGTGTAAGAGATGACAAGCGATCTGGTCGGTAGTTTTCCCGGCGCTTCCTGGAATGGCTGGACAAGGTCAGACTGGAAGACAAAACCAAAACCTACTACCGCGATGGCTGGCGACTCATCAAGACGACAACCATCGTGAATATGCGATTGGATCAGATCACCAGGGACGTTATCGAAACGTTGCGGTTTTCGGGCGCGTCCTCAAATGCCAATTGCGCGCTGAGAACGTTAAGAAGGATGCTGCACAAGGCGGAGGAGTGGACACTGATTCGCCACGCTCCGAAACTCAAACTGATGAAGGAGTACGGACGTTCACTCAGGCTTGACGATGAAGCGGAAAAGAAATTGTTGATGGGCGCCGCTGCCTGCAATTGGCGGAAACGCAGCCTTCAACTTTTCCAGGACATCATCATCTTGATGCGCGATACGGGCATGCGGAACGAGAGAGCTTTACCGGATGCGCATCGAGAACCTGGATTGGGAAACCCGCGTGATCTTCGTGCCGGACAGTAAGACCGAAGAAGGAAGGAGGCGCGTACCGATGAGCAATCGCGTCTTTGACGTTCTTAAACAGCGGTGTGGAGAAAAGCGTGAAGGATGGGTTTTCCCATCGAAGCGCTCCGAGTCGGCTCACCTCACCACAATGGCGAAGAGATTTCGCGAAGCCAGAGTCAAGGCTGGGCTACCCGAAGATCTTGTCCTCTATTGTGGGCGGCATGATTACGGCACCCGGCTTCTGAAGAGAACCGGAAATCTGGCGGCAGTCATGAGAACCATGGGCCACAGGGATGTGAAGACTGCGATGCAGTATCAACATCCCGAACTAGAGATCGTGCGCGCTGCGCTCGATCAAGACACAGCAGTAGAGAAACGGGCGTAGCCGGATTGAGTTACGGCACACTTTACGGCACACCCGAAACATCAACTCCGGCAAGTGCTTGAAAAGATGGTGAGCGCGGTAGGAATCGAACCTACAACCTACTGATTAAGAGTCAGTTGCTCTGCCAATTGAGCTACGCGCCCACTGCCCACGGCGGTGTGGGGACAAACTTGGATTATACCATCCGCGTATTGCATCGCCCCCGCGCGTCTGAGCCACCCGCAATTCGGCGCAGCGCCCGTTGAGTCGCCTCCGCGCGGTTGAGGCCGTGCTATCGTAGAAATGCATGTCCACTGCACGACAGGAGCTGTTGCAACTGCTGGCGCGGAAATCGTTTCGCCTCGGCGAATTCCAGTTGTCCTCCGGCGGCACCAGCGACTATTACATCGATTGCCGCACCACCACGCTCGATGCCCGCGGCGCGCAACTGGTCGGCCAGGTCTTTCTCGATGAAATGCGCGCCCAAGCCTGGCACGCCGACGCCATCGGAGGACTCACCATGGGCGCCGACCCCATCGTGGTCGCCGTCGCCGTCACCAGCGGAACGCTCCACGGCTTCCTCGTCCGCAAAGCCGAGAAGAAACACGGTACCGGCCAGCGCATCGAAGGCTTCCGTCAAAACGGCGCGCGCGTTGTCATTGTGGACGACGTTTGCACCACCGGCGCCTCTACCGTGCAGGCCATCGAAGCCGCCCGCGAGTTTGGCTTCAAAGTCGTCGGCGCGATGTGCCTGGTCGAGCGCGAGGATGCAGGCGGCCGCCCCAGCGTGGAAAAAGCCGCCGCCCCTGCTCCGTTCATCTCAGTTTTCACCGCCAACGATGTGCGCGGCGAGCACATCCGGCAACTTGAGGCCAGCGCTGCGAGATGATTCCCGACGGTTACACAGACGTAGCCGCGCGAAAGATCGCGTCGGTCGTGACGTACCTTGAGATGCTCGAACGGCCCACGCCGGGTGACGTTTCATCGAGCAGGATTCTATCGAGTGAAGTGCGGTTGCGGCGGGTACGGAATCCCGGCCTCGACTGGTATCGGGCGTTGTTCCGGCGCGCCGGTGGGCAATGGCTTTGGTTCAGCCGGTTGAAGATGACCGACGAACAACTGGCGGCGGTGTTGGATTGCTCCACCACCGAAATCTTTGTGGCCGAGCGCGAGGGAAGCGAGATCGGGATGGCCGAACTGGATCGTTCGCAGCCGCCAAACGTAGAGCTTGTCAGCTTTGCGTTATTGTCGGAGGCGATTGGAAAAGGGCTCGCACGGTCGTTCATGACCGAGTTGCTTGATCGGGCATGGACCGACGCAACGAAGCGGGTCTGGTTGCACACCTGCACGCTGGACGGTCCGACAGCGCTGAGCTTCTACAGGAAGTGCGGCTTCCGTCCCTACAAGCGGGCGATCGAAGTGGCCGACGATCCGCGCCTTCGAGGCATTCTGCCTGAAGACGCCGCCCCGCAGGTCCCGATTATCCGATAATCTGGAAAAGCAGCTATGCGTGGCCGAGTAAGCCGCGTGAACCCCGGCGACGAAGGCTAACACCAACGACCAACGACGAACGACCAACGACCAACGACTGACGACTGACTCATGATCCAAACCCTGGAATGGACCGAATCCGGCGTAGTCTTCATCGACCAGACGAAGCTGCCCACCGAAGAAGTGTACGTAACCTGCACCACCCACCAGCAGGTCGCCGATGTGATCCGCAACATGGTCGTCCGCGGAGCCCCCGCCATTGGTGTTGCTGCAGCCATGGGCATAGCACTCGGCGTGAAGAATTCCAAAGCCACGAATGCCGCCGATCTCAAGAAAGATTTTGACCAGATTTGCGAAGCGATCCGCCAAACGCGCCCCACCGCCGTCAACCTATTCTGGGCGATCCGCCGCATGACAGAGAAGTTTGAATCCCTCCGCCCGCGCACCATCGCCGAAATCCGGCAAGCCCAGCAAGTAATGATCGAAGAGTCCCAGCGCATGCACGCCGAAGATATCGCCGCCAACCAGGCCATGGGCCGCCACGGCGCCACGCTAATGCCGTCAACCGGCGGCGTCCTCACCCACTGCAATGCCGGAGCCCTAGCCACCGCCGGCTACGGCACCGCCCTGGGAGTCATCCGCGCCGCCGTCGAAGCAGGCAAAAAGATTCACGTCTATGCCGACGAGACGCGCCCTTTTCTGCAAGGCTCGCGCCTCACCGCATGGGAGCTGATGAAAGACGGCATCCCCACCACCGTCATCTCCGATAACATGGCCGGAGTCATGATGCAGCAAGGCAAAATCGGAGCCATCGTAGTCGGCGCCGACCGCATCGCCGCCAACGGAGACGTCGCCAACAAAATCGGCACCTACACCGTAGCCATTCTTGCCAAAGAGCACGGCATCCCGTTCTACGTCGCCGCGCCGATTTCTACGGTCGATCTAGCCACGCCCGACGGCAGCAAAATTCCCATCGAGCAGCGCAACGCCAGAGAGGTAACCCATATAGGCGGAAGGCAAATGACGCCCGACGGAGTCGAGATAGAAAATCCAGCCTTCGACGTGACCCCCGCAAAATACATAGCCGCCATCATCACCGAACGCGGCATCGCTCGCGCCCCGTACAAAGAGTCGCTAAGCGAGCTCGCCACACCCCGGTTGCCATCCTGAGCGGAGCATGGGCTCACGAAGTGAAGCCCATGCGGAGTCGAAGAGCGTGCCCTGAGCGAAGCCGAAGGGATCCCTACTCCCTTATCCCACGCCGTCACGCCCCAGGGAATCCTCCCCGCAACGCTGACCGGCTCGCCGCCCAGTCAAACAACGTCCAAAAGCGAGTAATGGAAAAAAGCCGGACAATGAGTGAAATGGAGATGTTTCGCCAACGGCTCAAACCGCTTATAGAGGGGTCCGTTGATACAGACCAAGTTCGGAATTTCGAAGAAGGCTCAGAATCGAGTCACTCAAGATGAAATGCACCGCCG
>Ga0302276_10000362_pt1 | contig 42003 bp, 34 predicted proteins | sample III_Bog_N2_3_FD_198768 | JGI IMG/M metagenome (GOLD analysis project Ga0302276, IMG submission 198768) | Peat permafrost microbial communities from Stordalen Mire near Abisko, Sweden - III_Bog_N2_3 | ecosystem: Environmental > Terrestrial > Soil > Wetlands > Peat | place: Sweden: Abisko...
CTCATCAAGGCTGCCCTCAGACGCCGGGCGGGCGCATCCGCGCCCTTGGCTTCGCGTCCACGAGGACGCGGGGCCGCCGTCGCGGCCCGAGGACCGGCGATGTGTCAGTATCAGGGCTCGCCGGTATCAGACGCCGGGCGGGCGCTGCGGGCGTGTCGACGTCCAAGGCCATAGGCCTTAACGGTTAGGTCGGGGCGCGGCCCCCGGCTTGGGCTCGTCGGTGTTCATGGGCCTGGAGATGAGCATAGGCCAGACGCAGAGAAACGCAGGCGATGCCGAATCCTTCGGCCAACCGGACCATGTGGCCGACGATGTGCTCGGCTTCGGTGGGGCCGCCGTGTTCCATGTCGCGCAGCATCGAAGAGGTCAGGGTCGAGCCCGGCTGCGTCAGTAAATCCACCGACAGAATCCGGTCGGCCTCGCTGGGCGGATAGCCGGCGGCGGTGGCGACTCGGCGGCAGGTCTCCAACATCTCCAGCACAAAGCCCCGGCCATCGCGGGTGGCCAGGATGGCACCAATGGAAGACCTCATAAGACACGTCATGGCCGCCAGCGTGGTCAGAAAAGCGAATTTCTCCCACATCCGAGTCATGATCTCGGGGCTGTAAAACGCCTCGACGCCGACTTGGCGGTACAAAGTCTCGAGGGTTGCCAGGGTTGGCAGGCGATCCCCGGCCCTTTCTCCGAACGTGATCCGGTGGAACGGGTTGAGGTGCAGAATGTCGCCCTCTGGCCCCAAGGTGGTCGACACATGACACAGGCCGCCCAGCACCCGTTCCCGTCCAAAAGCCCCGTCGAGTGTGTCAAGGTGAGCCAAGCCGTTCAGCAAGGGCAGAACCCGCCCTTGAGGCGTCAAACCCGCCGCGACCGATTCGATGGCGCTGTCAAGGTCATAGGCTTTGCAGGACAGCACCGCGAGGTCAAAGGTCGGGCGAATATCGTTGCGGGTTGTCACCACCGCTGGCGCGCGGAAATCACCGAGCGGACTGCGCACCACCAAGCCGGTCTTGCCAAGCTGCTGTGCCCGCCGGTCGCGGACCAGAAAGGTCACGTCGCCGCCGGCCTCCATCAGCCGACCCCCGAAATACCCGCCAACGCCACCGGCTCCCAGCACCAGAACGCGCATCCCCTGCCTCCCTCTAACCCTGCCCAACCAACATAGCATAGAGCGGCAGGGCTTCGATGATGGCCAATTGGACCCAGTCCCGCCGTTTTTCTTCGGCTGACCGAGCCGAAACTTGACAGAGTGTCGCCTCCGTCACATGATTGCCCCGGTTCGACTCGGGCGTCGAGTTTGAGCCATGGCGCTCCCTCATCCTCTGAAAACCATCCTGCTTACCCAGTGATCTTCACAAGAAGGGGCTTGGCGGGGTGTGCGCGTCTGTTGATGATCGGAAGGCGGCGCGACCAGTCTGTCACTTTCAATCGATTTTGCGTTCGATTATGCCCAGGGGGCGTTCATGGTCCAGCGGAGAGCGGGAATGGTACAAGCTGGGGTGCTGGCAGCGCCCCTGGCTACGTCGAGGCTGTTGCTGCCGGTGCTTTTGGTTCTTATCGGAGCTGCAGTGGCTCCAATCTTTTCGGTTCAGGTGCCGCCACTGGAAGATTATATCAACCATTTGGCGCGAATGTATGTTCTAACCAACGGCGACCGCGATCCTTTGGTCGCAAAGTTTTACGGCATTGAATGGGCGGTCATTCCTAATTTAGTGATGGATTTGGTGGTCCCATTGTTTAGTCAATGGGTCAATATTTACACCGCCGGACAACTTTTCATTGTTTTAACCTTGGCTTTGTTGGTTACGGGCAGTTTCGCCGTCCACTATGCCATCCATCGTCGCTGGTCGGCTTGGCCTTTGGTATCGTTCCTGCTCCTGTACAACAATATCTTGTTGTTTGGGTTCATGAACTATCTGTTCGGGCTGGGGGTTGCGCTGTGGGGCGTAGCGGTTTGGGTGCTGCTGCGGCCACAACGGTCATGGATGCGGGCGGCGACGTCGACAGCTTTCGTGTTGATTTTGTTTACCTGCCATTTGTTTGATGTCGGCGTCTACGGCATGGGGTTGTTGTGCTACGAGGCCTGGATATTGCGGAATCGCAGGCAGGCCGAAGGCCGACTGACCCGTTCGACGCTGATCTGGGATAGTTTGGCTTTTGGATTGCCCTTTGTGCCGCTGATCCCCTTGATGATGATCAGCCCAACCACAGGATTGGCCACCGAAAATTACTGGGACCCCACCGGCAAACTGGATGGCCTTTACTACATCTTCCAGAACTATTCCGACATCTTTGACCTGTCGTTGACGGCTCTGGTGGTCGGAGCCATCATTTGGGCCGCCAAAGCCCGCATCATCGCATTGCACGCGGTGGGATGGTATTTGTTGGGGTTAGGGTTGGTCGTCTATATGGCCATGCCTCGGATGTTCTTCGGTTCTTGGGTGGCTGATCAACGTCTGCCGATTGCCCTGGCCTTCTTGACCATCGGCTTTGTCAGTTTCAAAGATGACAGCCGTTGGGCGCGTTATTTCCTCTATGTCTTCGTCCTGGGCGTTGCCTGCGCCCGATTTGTCAGCGTATTTCTGGTTTGGCAACAAATCGATCATGCCTACGCCGATTTCCGGCAATCGGTGGCCATGATTGAACCCGGCAGCACGATTCTGGTGGCGAATGCCGATGATCCCACCGGCAGCGACGCCTTCAACATGCCGCTATCCCACGCCGCTTGTATGGCCATCATCGAGCGGTCCAGCCTCGTGTCGACGGCCTTTAGCGTTGCCGGTAAGCAGATTTTATCGGTCAATCCCAAGTACCGCGACCGGGTTGACACCGAGGATGGCGATCCGCCGACTGTCAGCCAGTTGGTTGCGGCCGCCAATCAGGACCGCGACGCCACTCCAGACCATGATGGAGCCGGGGCGTCGGACTACTATTGGAGCCATTGGACCGAACAGTTCGACTATGTGTACATTTTGTACACGGATGGAACCGCCAACCCAGCACCGGACTTGCTGACTCGGGTTTATGACGGACGGCGCTTCCAGCTTTACAAGGTCAACCAAGCCGCCGAAGAAGATTGATCCCTATTGTAACGATCCTGGACCAGCCTAGCCTTGTGGTTTTTAAAGACCCACGGCTAGTTATGCCAATGGCCTTGGACGTTGACACGTCTGCGGCGCCCTCATACCCTCGAGCCTTGATGTTGACTCATCAAGGCTGCCCTCAGACGCCGGGCGGGCGCATCCGCGCCCTTGGCTTCGCGTCCACGAGGACGCGGGGCCGTCGTCGCGGCCCGATACCGGCAGTGTGTCATCGTTATAGCTCGCCGGTATCAGACGCCGGGCGGGCGCATCCGCGCCCTTGGCTTCGCGTCCACGAGGACGCGGGGCCGTCGTCGCGGCCCGATACCGGCAGTGTGTCATCGTTATAGCTTGCCGGTATCAGACGCCGGGCGGGCGCCTCCGCGCCCTTGGCTTCGCGCCATGGGGGGCGCGGCGGCGGTCGCCGCCGATACCAACGGCACGGATCATTGTCTAGGGCCGTTGGTATTAAGTCCGGGATAAAGCCTCAAGACCTTAGGAGTGCGCCCTTGTCTTGGCTTTCGATGGACTCCGCCCGACACCCGCAAAGAGGCATAGCCGCCTTGACCTCATGACGTTATGGATAAAACGCCACGAATTCAAAAGGCCGACCGATCCTTTGCCGACTGATCCTGTGCGGGTGTGGGCTACAGCCCACGAAAAGTCCGGTCCTCACGCTCCGCCGTGCCGTGCGGGGCGAATCAAGATGCGTTCAACATAGGCCACCAACTCAGCCAAGCAGTTCTCTACCGTCTGGCCTCCCGTATGCAGCGTCAACTCCGGCGTTACGGGTGGTTCATAGGGAGCCGAAACGCCGGTGAATTCGGAAATCAACCCTTCGCGGGCCTTGCGGTATAGGCCTTTGGTGTCGCGGGCTTCACACACCGAAAGGTCGGCGTCGATAAATATCTCGTGAAAATGCCGGCCCCCGATACGGCGGGCCAACGCCCGGTCGGCACGGGTCGGCGAAATCAAGGCGGTGACGACGATCACGCCGGCTTCGGCGAATAGACGGCCAACCTGGGCCACTCGACGGATATTCTCGCTACGGTCGTCCGGCGAGAATCCCAGATCGGCATTGAGCCCCTGACGGATGCTGTCGCCATCCAGGGCATAGACCTGAATCCCCTTGCGGAACAGCTCTCGCTCCAGCGCCATGGCCAGGGTTGACTTGCCAGCCCCCGAAAGCCCGGTAAACCACAACACCCCCCCCAGATGCCCATTCACCCTGATGCGCTCTTCGGGGGTGACGGTGTGGCTGGTGGTGATCAGATTACGGGCCGGCATCTCGTCGGCCTTCGGCTGTTGAATGATGCAGCCACCCACCACATCATAGCCATCGACGATGACGGCCCGTCCCGTGCGGGGAACCTCGATAAAATCATCGACCACCATAGCCGAACGGCTATGCAAAATCACCTCACCAACGCCGTTACGCTCGACCCGATCCCCGCCGTGGTTGGACAGGTCTTCCACATCAATCACCCGCTCGATGGCCTGAACGGTGACGTCATGTTCGGCGGTGGCCACCTTGAGCGTGTAGCGACTGCCGATGGTCAAGGGCTCGTGACCCAGCCAAAACAGGTGAACCCGTAAGGTATGGGTCTCCACGGGCCGGGCTGCGACCAGCGAAGCGACGTGGCCGCGCTCAACGAAGATGGGTTGGTCAAGAGTAAGGCCCACCGACTGGCCCGCCACCGCACGGGTCCGGGGTGTCGCCTCGTTCCAGCTTTCGATGGTGGCAATGGTGGCGGTGCGACCGCCCGGCAGAAAAGTTAAGGTGTCACCGACATTCAGATGCCCGCTTTCGATTCGGCCCGCGACAATCCGGCGTTCGTCGAGTTTGTAGACATCTTGAACCGGCAATCGCAGGGGCCGGTCAGCCAGGGACTTGGCCGTGGTGAAGGCATCCAGAGCCTCGGTTACGGTCGGCCCCGTGTACCAGGACATGTGACGGCACCGCTGGACGATATTGTTGCCATGGCGGGCCGACACCGGAATCACCGCCGAAGGGGTGACGCCGATTTCAGACAGATAGCCAAGAATGCCTTCGCTGACCGCCTGATAGCGGTCGACACTGAAGTCGCACATATCCATTTTATTGATCACCACCGCCACCTGCCGAACACCCAACAGGTGCAGCAGATAGGCATGGCGGCGGGATTGCTCCAGCGCGCCCTCCTGGACATCGATCACCAACAGCGCCGCCTCGGCGCTGGCGGCGCCGGTGATCATGTTCTTAAGGAACTCCTTATGGCCGGGCGCATCGATGATCACATAAGGACGCACGACAGTCCGAAACCGAACCTGCGTGGTGTCGATGGTGATGCCCTGATCACGCTCGGCCTGGAGCGCATCCATCACGAACGACCATTCGAAGGGCATTCCCCGCCGACGGCTCATCTCCCGCAGAGCCTCGACCTTGCCTTCGGGCAAAGAGCCGGTGTCGTTGAGTAAGCGTCCAACCAGGGTTGACTTGCCGTGGTCCACATGGCCGACAATCACGATGGGCAAGGGCGACTCGGTCGGGCGGCGTCCAGCGATGGCGTTCATGGGTGGAGAAATCCCAAAAATAGAAAAGAGGGCGACCAAGAGGCCCGACTATACGAATTACCCGGCGACTGGACTGTCCGGTTACATGTAGCCGCCGGCCCGCAGTCGCTCGAAGGCGTCTTCCGAAACCTTATCCTGGGCGCGACCGGCGCGTTCCGAGGTCCGGGTTCGCTCCAACTCCGCGATGATCTCGTCGACCGTCGTGGCGTTGCTTTCAATAGGCGTGGTACAGGGAGCGCAGCCCAAGGAGCGGTAGCGTTTGCCATTCTTGGCGAAGTAAAGGTCAACCACCGGGATATTTTCGCGCCGGATATATTTCCACACATCCAGCTCGGTCCAATGCAGGATCGGATGAACCCGCAACGACGTGCCAGGAGGAAATGTCGTTTTGAACTGATCCCAGAACTCCGGAGGTTGGTCGCGGAAATCCCACTCGGCATTCACGCCGCGCGGACTGAACACCCGCTCTTTCGCCCGCGTCCCGTCTTCGTCCCGACGGATGCCGGCAATCACCGCCGTGTAGCCCTGCTCGGCGATGACGGCCTTCAAGCCGTCGGTCTTCAGCGCCGTGCAGCAGGTGATGCGGCCCCGTTGCGGCCCCATGCCGCCATCCAGCGCGGCCTGATTCTGCCCTAACACCAGATCCAGCCCCCACTCCCGCGCCATACGGTCGCGGAACGTGATCATCTCGGGAATTTTGTAGTGGGTGTCGACATGAACCACAGGAAAGGGCACATGACCGAAAAAGGCCTTGCGGGCCAGCCACAGCATGACATTGCTGTCTTTGCCGATCGACCATAGCATAGCGAGCTTATCAATTTTATTGAAAGCCTCGCGAAAAATATAAATGCTCTGGTCCTCAAGGGCCGAAAGCTGATCCATGGACCGATTTTCCTTCAGACGACGGGTCGTTATGCTGCGGTTTGAACCGATTCAAGGTCGGGAATGGCGGTTGCCGGGCGATGGATACCGCACTCGGTCTTTTCCTTGCCAGCCCAACGCCCGGCCCGAACATCGGTTCCAGGCGCCACCCGAGACGAACAGGGCATACAGCCAATGGACAAAAAGCCATCGGCTTCCAACGGGTGGGCAGGCAGAGCGCGCCGCTCGAACTCCGCCTGAATCTGCTCGCGCGACCAGTTGACTAACGGATTGATCTTGATCCAGGCCCGGTCGATTTCAATCACCGGCAACGCGGCCCGGCTGGCGCCATGGTAACGCTTGCGCCCGGAAATCCACGCCGCGAATCCGCCCAACGCCCGATCGAGCGGCAGGACTTTGCGGAGATGACAGCAAGCATCCGCATTTCGCTGGAACAACAGCTCGTCATGATCCGCTGCTTTAACTTCGGACGGCTCAGGCTTGAGGGTACGAACGCCCGTCAGCCCCAACCGGGCCACGAGCTGGTCGCGATAACGCCGCGTCTCTCCAAACAACCGGCCTGTGTCCAAAAATAGCACTGGAACCGCCGGATCCACCTCCGCCGCCAATGCCAAAAGCACCGCAGACTCCGTGCCGAAAGACGAGACCAGGGCGATCCGACCCGGAAACTCGACGCGCAGCACTGCGTTCAACAGGTCCAACCCATCCAACCCACCGATCCGTGCGGCAAGGCCGGCGGCTTGAGTTTGCAGGGCATCTGAATCGTAGGGGGGAAGGCTAACCTCGGCGAACATGCTGACCGGACGTCCTCAGTGGACAGAGGGGGCTTCATAAACGGCGTGGCTGAAAACACGAGCCGCAAGGGCAATGCCAAAGCCATTTTCTGTGGAATATGATAATTCACCATCCAGGATCATGCAATGGATATGTGAAAAAAACATTAATCAACAAAAAATGTGTGTTTATCCGCCCCCAGATCACCCCCCGCAGCGTCCTCTTCGCTCTTTCAGCTTCGCCGCGCCAGTCGAGCAACAAAGGGCTTGGAGCCTGCCTTATCCGGGCCAGGTTCGGGCAGTTCAAGCCGAACCTGATTCTGCAAACCCAACTCCCGTAAATCCCGCTCCATCTGACTCCGGCGCTCGGCAGAAGGTGGCGTCGCAACGGTTGCCGTGGCTGCCGTGATCACGACCGGAGGAGGAGGAGGAGATGCCATATTTTCGGGCGGGCGTTCGTCCCGATCTTCGTCCTTTTCGGGCGTCGCCACGGGCTTTCCGAGAGCGGCAGACTTGCGGCGACGGGCTTGGTTGGCTTGGCGGGACTCGGCCTTGATCTGTTCGATGCGCTCGGCGCCCCGGCTTTTGGGCTTGGCGGCAGGAGGAGCCGCAGGCGTGGGAACGGGAAGCCCCACAGAAACGGGCAGCACGGGCGCGGGAGGCGCAACCAGCGAAGACACGACAGGCACGGGGACGGCAATCGGTGCCACAGCCGACACGGTAACCGGAGGCGCCTTGGGGGCGATATCGACGTCGGAGCTTCGGGCCTCCCGTAACGCCGAGCGCGGAGAGGCAAAGGAGTCGGACGAAGGACTGAAGGTCTCGCGGGTCACTCCGCGCCCCAACCGACCCAGGGCCGAGCCGGAAATCCCGCCGCCTTCGCTGGCCCCACGGCCCTGCGAAGACACACCAACGGGCGCGGTTGCCGCCTTCCGAACAGGCAATGGCGGTGACACGGACGGATCGTCAGAGCGGCTTGCCGGGAGAAAGGCTCCGCCGGTCCCATTCTCGCTCCTCTCGCCACGGCTGCCGCCGATCCGCTCGCCGCTCCCAGCCAAGCTGGACATGCGCGGCATCCGACGCAATCCCGAGTCGTCATCCGACTTGTTTTTGGCAGCCGCCAGCGTCCGCCGACGCGCCAGCGCCGCAACCCGCTTGGCTTCCAGGGCGTTCAGCCAGGATCGGGTGCTGATGACCCCGTAACCGAGCAATACGATGCCGGTGAAGATCAACAGGTAGCCGAGCATCGGCACCATGGCCACAAAGGCCGGCAGGAGCACGAACATCAGCCCAAGGATGGTGGAGATGCCAGCGGCCAGCAACAGCGGCTCGTGAACCACCAGCGTGACCACCGAAATCACGACGCCGGCAGAAAGGATCGTTGCGAAGATGTCGAACATCGGCGGCGTTCCGAGCCAAGGTTGTGGGTGTACGCGAGGGCGAGCGTACACGCTCGTGGTTAGTCGAGTGCGTCGCCATAATCAAGGTTCGCGGTCATTCCAGCCCCATCAAGGAGCGGGCGAAAGCGGTCGAGTCGAAGGGCCGAAGGTCATCGATGCCTTCACCGACGCCGACAGCATGGACCGGCAGCCCGAACTTTTCAGCCAGCGCCACCAGAACGCCACCGCGAGCAGAGCCATCCAGTTTAGTCACCACCAATCCGGTAACGCCGGCCAAGCCCTGGAAGACCTCCACTTGAGAATGGGCATTCTGTCCGGTGGTGGCGTCGAGGGTCAAGAGCACCGAATGCGGCGCCGATGGATCCACCTTACGAATGACCCGGATTACTTTTTGCAACTCGGCCATCAGGTCGCTTTTGTTCTGGAGCCGGCCCGCCGTATCGATCAGCAACAGGTCGGTGCCGTCGCGGCGAGCCTGTTCTAGAGCATCATAGGCCAGGCCCGCAGGATCGGCGCCGGTCTCGCGCGCCACCACTGGGCAGCCGCAGCGTTCCCCCCAGATTTTAAGCTGGCTCACGGCGGCCGCCCGGAAGGTATCGCCGGCCACCAGCGTCACCGATCGGCCTTCGTCCCGCCACAGATGGGCCAATTTGCCAATGGTCGTGGTCTTGCCAGTGCCGTTGACCCCGACCATGAGGATCACATGGGGCTTATGGGCCGGGTCGGGAACCAGGGGGCGGGCCACCGGCGCCAGCAAGCCGGCAATATCGGCAGCCAACAAGGCCCGAACCTCTTCGGACGTGATCTCTTTCCCGAAACGGGCGGTGGCGAGGTCTTTGGTCAGACGCGCGGCGGTGGCCGGCCCCAGATCGGCGGCAATCAGCAGGTCTTCCAACTCTTCCAGGGTCGCGTGATCAAGCCGGCGCTTGGTGAAAATGCCGGTGATGCCCTCGGTCAGCTTGCTGGACGATTTGGTGAGACCCTGGCGCAACCGAGCCAACCAACCCGCCTTGGGTGGCTCGGCAGGAGCGGGAGACGAAGCCAACGGTAGGGCCGAGACCGGAGGTGGAAGCGCAGCCGGAGCAACCGTGGGCGCAGGGCGCGCCGAAGCGGGAGGAGAGTCGGGCTTGTGGTCGGTTGACTTGCTGCCCCAGAACCTGATCATGCCGCCTCCTGCATCAAGATACCGTGTAACCGGGTGCCATCGGTGGCGGTGATGGCGGCTCGAACCAAGGCGCCAACCGGAGCCGCCTGATCCAACCGAATCTCTGCGAATTGCTCGGTATGCCCCTGATCGGCTCGTTCCACCAGCACCTCAGCCTCGGTTCCAACGCGCGACTCCAAAAACCGGGCCGCCGCTGCCGCCCCTGCGGTTCGCAATCGAGCCGCCCGCTCTCGGCGGTCTTCCACCGGGCATTGAGGCATCCGCGCGGCTGGCGTGCCTGGACGTGGGGAGTATGGGAAAACATGAAGCCAGGTCAAGCGGCACTCTTCGACCAGAGCGAGGGTTTGGCTAAACATCGTCTCGGTTTCGGTGGGGAAGCCGGCGATCAGATCGGCGCCGAACACTAGGTCTGGCCGGAGTGCGCGGGCCCGACGGCACAGGTCGATCACGTCGGCCCGACGGTGGCGCCGCTTCATGCGGGTGAGAATCAGGTCATCGCCGGCTTGCAGACTGAGATGCAGATGCGGCATCAAGCGGGGTTCTTCGGCAATCAGCCGCCACACATCCTCGTCAATCCCGGCGGGGTCCAGGGACGACAGGCGCAAACGCGGCAATTCGGGAACATGGGCCAACAAACGGCGGGCCAGTTGCCCGAGGCGCGGCTGGCCAGGCAAATCACCGCCGTAAGAGGTGATGTCGACGCCGCTGAGAACCACTTCGCGAGTCCCACCCGCCACGAGGGTCCGCACCTGTTCGACCACGGCCCCCACCGGCACCGAACGCGACGGCCCACGCCCAAATGGGATAATGCAGAAGGTGCAGCGATGATCGCAGCCCTGCTGAACCTGGACGAAAGCCCGGCTGCGGCCTTCGAATCCGGTGATCAGATGACCAGCGGTTTCGCGAGCGGCCATGATGTCGTTGACTTGGACCCGCGCTTCGCGTCCGACGCCAAACGGCGTTCCAGCGTAGGTCTCGGAGGCCAGTTTCTCGACATTGCCTAGTACCCGATCCACCTCGGGCATGGCGGCAAAGGCTTGAGGGTTGATCTGCGCGGCGCAGCCGGTGACAACGATCAGAGCTTCGGGATGCTCGCGTCGAGCCTTGCGGATCGCTTGACGCGCTTGACGCTCGGCTTCCAGCGTCACCGCACAGGTGTTGACGATCACGGTTCCCCCCAAACCAACCGAATCGCCCAATGCCCGCATCACTTCGGATTCATAGGCGTTCAACCGGCACCCAAAGGTGATGATCTCCACGTCGTCCTGGTGGGAGGCCGATGGATGGGAGGCCGATGGATGGGAGGCCGACAGGTCGGAAACCGGAAACGGAGTGGCGGGGTCGGTCATGGCAAAGCTGGTAGTAGGCCGGGGGCCAACCGACCGGAAAAGCTGGTGGTGGCTGGGCCGGTCATCAGCACATGGCCATCGGCCCGCCATGTGATGTCCAACGAACCGCCGTCCAGCACCACCTCGGCGGTGCGCCCGGTGAGCCCTCGGCGAGCCGCCGCCACCAGCACCGCGCAAGCGCCGGTGCCACAGGCTCGAGTGAGTCCGGTGCCGCGTTCCCACACCCGCATACGCAGACGGGCCGGCCCCAAAACCTGGACAATCTCAATGTTGGCTCGTTCTGGGAAGATCGGGTGATGCTCAAGGACAGGACCGATCTCCGCCAGCGGCACGACATCCACATCGGGAACAAAAAACACCGCATGGGGATTACCCATATTCACCGCCACCGGGTGGTTCAATGGCCCATGGCCGATCTCCAAAGCCCCGGTGTCCGCAGGGGCCGCCAACGGAATTTCCCGCCAATCGAGACGAGCCGCCCCCATGTCCACGGTGATTCGCCCCCCTGGAGTCCGACGGGCCTCCAGGCGGCCCGCTTTGGTTTCCAGCACCACACCGTCGTGACCGCTTTCGGCCATCAACAGGGCCGCCACGCACCGGCTGGCATTGCCGCACGCTGCGACTTCTTCGCCGTCGGCATTGCGAATGCGCATGAAGGCGGCGGTTTCCGGGCTTCGGGGCTGTTCAATGATGATCAATTGGTCGCAGCCGACCCCGGTTCGCCGGTCGGCCACCGCCCGCACCGCCGCAAGAGACAACTCCAGCGGTGTGGTCCGGGCGTCGAACACCACGAAATCGTTGCCGAGTCCGTGCATTTTGAGGAAAGGCAGAGTCATGGAAGATTTATAGGGCGATGAGCGCCCGGAGTCCATGGGGGCTCTCCTGTTGGCAGGGGAATCGCATTTGGAAAAATGAGGGGTAGATCTGCCGACTGAAATCGGCTTCAAAGGAAGCGTCCGACAAGAAGGCTCGGATGAACTGGTTTGAGAAGGCGTTCGAGGCGTTGCCTGACCCACGTACAGGGAATGCCAAGCGGCATGATCTGCTGCCGGAATACCGCTTGCTTGCGGTATTTCGATAGAGCATGATCTGCGCGCGGCGTTCGCGAAAGCGGAAGCGATTTGGAATGGCGAGCGGCGCGAGCAGGAGCAGATCGTCCAGACGTCGAATACGGCAGTGCAGTGAACCGAGCGGAGATAGCGCGCGATGACAGCCGGTGACTGGATCAATTCGATTGTCGCGCTAGCAACCGTGGTGATGGCAGGTGCCACTTACTACCTTGCGAACGTAACTAGGCGACTTGGGAACGATACTGCTGACGCTACGAAGCAGGCCGACCGGCACCATCAGGAAAATCGGCGACCATTTTGCGTAATTACCTTCTCTAACGCCAGTCAGCAACTTCCTTTTGGTCTCGATTTCGATCCGAAGTCGCGACGGCAGCCCACGCTGGCAGGCGTGACGAACGGACAACCATCTACCCCTGACATCCTCATCCGTGGAGAGCTTCAAAACAAAGGCAGCGGTCCCGCCAAAGATGTTTTCATTTATCTCAACACGCGCCTCGGCGAAGGTGAGGATGGCGCAGTACGATTGACTCGTCCGGTGCTCGCGTCTGGTTTGGTCGCTGGCGGCGAGACAACAGCAATCGATGTTCAGATCACAGAGCGCGATATTATGCACGCCTGGGACGGCGAGAGATGGAATCCGACCCAGGCTTTTCACGCCATTGCCGATCAGACTTACGAGGTTGTACTCGAATACAAGGACGTATTCGGCGCCCCCTTCCGCACCATCCATCTGCAAGGAATTTGGACGCCCCCGGTTCCGAACATAGGAGACCCGGCGGCGCAAGCGCAGATGATGGTTCGACCAGACAAGCCATCGCCGGTCTTTCTGACTGGCATACAAGCCGTGCGGACGCTGGCCGATCTGCCTGCTCTCCTGCCTACCTCCACGCAGCTTGATGACGACCATCGGTTCTAGGAGTTGTGTAGGTGAGGGAACCGTGAGTGTGGACACCGAGTTGGTGCTTGAAAGCCTCAAGCTGGCATTTGAGCCCTCACCACCCTCCCGCACTGCACTCGACCGTCAGCACCGTCACCAAACCCTTCACCACCAAGGGCCACAATCATCACGATTATCACCAGAAAGTTATTCGCACTAGCCACCTTACAGCTCGTGAGTGCGCTCAGACCGTCGAGAAAGAACACGGTCGGATCGAAACCCGCCACATCACCGTCAGTAGCGAAGTTGTGCCGTCCCTGGACTGGCCGAGCGTAACCTGGGTCTGCCGGATCGCCCGAACCCGCGAAATCAAAGGCAAGACTAGTCACGAAATCGTCTACGCTATCACCAGCCTGTCACGCACCGATGCCAGTCCCGAAGCCCTGCTCGCCCTCGTCCGCGACCACTGGAGGATCGAGAATCGTCTCCACTGGCGACGCGATGTCATCCTTGGAGAAGATGCCAGCCCGATACGATCCGGCGCCGCTCCCCAGGCCATGGCCGCAATGGGCAACACCTTGGCGCGCATCGCTCACAGCTTTGCCGGTCCTCTCGCAGAAATCCGTGAAATCTTCGCTGAAGACCGCTTCCGCGCCATCGCAACCATCAAGAATGGATTTCTTTGAATCGCCCTGTCCTGTTGGCATTGGGATTAGGATGCCTCGTGGCCATGGGCAACGGCGGCCCTATAGGGGCGAGAGCCTTTTCCCGTTGGCGGCATCTTGGCCGCCAACGGGTAATACCAACGGCCCTAGACAATGATCCGTGCCGTTGGTATCGGCGGCCCCGCGCGCCCATGCGCGCGAAGCCAAGGGCGCGGATGCGCCCGCCCGGCGTCTGAGGGCAGCCTTGATGAGTCAACATCAAGGCTCGATGGTATCAGTATCAGGGCTCGCCGGTATAAGAGAACGCCCGCCCGCCAACCTGATGGGTACCCCCCCCACAGCACCGCAGGATTCAGCAAGCCGGCGCGTATAGTACATCGAGCCCTGATGCTGACACGTCAAGGCTGCCCTCAAAGGCCGGGCGGGCGGGGCTGGAGTCGCGGCCCAAGGACCGGCGATGGGCCATAAGCGGTCCGTTTGGGTAAGAATAGAGGCAGTCATGTTAACCACCACGGTTTCATTCCCGAACGATCGCGATTTTTCCCGCGAGATTCCCGAAAAACTGCCCCGTGCGGACCTGTATATCGCCGCGCTCCCTCGCTCTGGCGCGACGATGCTAGCCAATCTGTTGTCTTGCCCACCCAACCGCTGGATTCTGGTGGAACCGGGCCTGCACCATCCCCGACCCTCATCAGGATTACCGATCCAGATCAGCCGGTTTTTGGCCGCTTCGGGTGCCGATCCGGCGGGCCGGGCAGCAGCAACTTTGACCAGCCGGCGCCAAATCCTGGATCAATTGGCCGATTGCCTCCCCCGTTTGGAAGCCTGGGGCATCAAAGAGGTCGGTCCCGAGCATGACACCGCCATCACGGCTTTACGGCCCCGCAAAACGGTTATTTTGGTGCGGGACGTCCGAGATGTGCTGTTGAGCTTCCTGGAGCACCAGAACAGACTGTTGGGCTGCCATTGGGCGCATCTCTCTCATCTGGAATATCTGAGCGATTGCTGCACGGCCCTTGCGGCTTTATGCGAGCGAGATGACCCCAATACGCGGATCTGCCGTTACGAAGATTTGGTCTCGTCTCCAAACGAACGAAACGCTTTGGCTGATTGGTTATCCTGGCCACTAGACGGCGATATTGACCGTAATCTTGACCTGTATTATCGCGAATATGAAATCGCCCGGCATTGCGGAGAGGTCTCGATCAACAGCGTTGGCCGCTACTCCCGCGAGCAGCCATCAATCAACGCCACCCTGGTCCGGCAATTGGGCATGCTCTACGATGATTTTAATGGAAAATTTGGCTACCCGGACTCCTGGGGACACGATAAGGCCCATTAAAACCCGATGGCGTTATACCAACGGCCCTAGACAATGATCCGTGCCGTTGGTATCGGCGGCGACCGCCGCCGCGCGCCCCATGGCGCGAAGCCAAGGGCGCGGATGCGCCCGCCCGGCGTCTGAGGGCAGCCTTGATGAATCACCATCAAGGCCCGATGGTCTTACATGTCCTTTTGATCCTCGGATGAAAGGCTCCGATCGATCCCCAGATAAGCCTCTAAAGCATCCCAATCGTAATGAGAAAGCATGTCTTGAAGCTGCTCGGCCAAGTCCACATAGTCAGAATGGAGGGCCTGGATCAGAACCGCCATCTCCTGATCATCGGCCCGCCAAACCGCCCGACGTAAAGCCTCCCGCCTGTCCGTCGCAAGGGCTTCGAGGCTTTCAAGGGCCCGCGCTTGCCTTCCCATCGCCGTCACGTCTGCGGTCTGGCCCCCCCCGTCGCCATCGGCATAGTCATAGACCAACCCCAAATGACAGCCGATAATCCTTAACAGCTCTTCGCCTGTCACCGGCTTGCGCACAAAGTCATCAGCCCCGGTGGTCATGACCGCGTCCCGGTCCTCATCAAACACGCTGGCGCTCAACACCACGATCGCCACGGCGTCGCCTCCCGGCGCGGCCTTAATCCTCCGGGTGGCCTCGTGACCATCCATCAGAGGCATCACAATATCCATCAGGATTAACCGGGGCTGCCACTCCTGCCAAGCCGCCAAGGCCTCTACTCCATTGCTCGCCTCGCGCACTAAAAAGCCTAACGGCTCTAACAGCCGCCGCAGAAACAAACGGTTGTCGGCCTTGTCATCGACGATCAGAACCCGGACCTCGCCCTGCCCTGATCGCAACCCCAACACCCGCCGCTCCACCCGCAACGGACGAACATCGGCAGCAGTCCCCAAGGTTATGGGAATCTCAATCCGAAACACGCTGCCCTGCTCCAGAACACTGGATACGGTGATCTCGCCACCCATCACTTGCGCATGACGACCACTGATCGCCAACCCCAACCCGCTTCCGCCCTTAGCAAGCCCGGCGGCGGTCTGGTGAAACACTTCGAATACCCGGCCCAACTCTTCGGGTGCAATCCCCGGCCCGGTATCCTCGACCTCGATCACCAAACGAGTCCCGGCCGTCGCCACCAGACCAGCCCGCAGCACCACACCACCAGCATCGGTGAATTTGATGGCATTCCCAGCCAGGTTAATGATGATTTGTCGCAGCTTTCCCTCATCTGTCACGATATAGTGCGGAATATTGGTCGCCAATGTTAATTCCCAGTGCAACCCTTTTGCCGCTGCCGGAGCCTTAAGCATTGCATAAATATCATCAAGAACCGCATGAATATCAAATGTTTTTGGTACAAAATCGATATGACCAGCTTCAATTTTTGACATTTCGAGAATATCATTAATCAATGTTAGAAGGTGCCGTCCACTTCTCTGGATAATTTCAAGATTTTCCCGATCCCGTGGCTCTAATATGGAATTATTTAGCATAATTTGGGCAAATCCCAAAATCGCATTCATCGGCGTGCGGATTTCATGGGACATATTAGCCAGAAAGGCGCTTTTGGCACGGTTCGCAGCCTCGGCCCGCTCGGCCTTGTCGTGTTCCAAGGCCCGCTCTTCCAACAATTTGGCGGCCTTCACCAGAGCGTGGCCGACCTCGTCGGCTTCCCTGATGCTCAAATTCGAAAGCCTGACCGGCTCCCCCTGGCCCAACGCCAAAGCCGGCGCAACCAGGCCCTGAATCGAGCGGGCGATCCGATGCCCCAACACCATGGCCAGGACAATGCCGATCAAAGAGAGCAAACCGGCACCGGCCACAGTCCACCCCAGCCATTGCCGGAGGTCCGCCGTTAGCTCTGCCGTGGGCATGCCAACCACCACTGACCATCCCGACGTCGACGCCCGACTGAACGCCACCGTCGCCGTCGCCGTCCCTCCTTCCATGGCCAGGCCCTCAAGCCAGCCCTCACCGGCGGTCAACCGCTCTTGAAGAGCCGGCGGAACCGGCTGGCCGGCATAGGGCTTTATCTCCCAAGTCCGCGCCGCCACCACACCGTCACGATCAACAATCTCCGCCAACCACGACGACGAAAAGCGTTCATTCAATAAAATTTGCCCGACACGATCGGCGGGAAATGTCATAGACAGATCATAAATCGGTTTATCATCCCGAAACACCGGCACATCCAGACTCATTAACAGACGCTTGGTCACAGCTCCTTTGAACAGATTACTGATAAAAGGCTTGCCCGTCTGAAAAATCTGGGCGACCGCGTCGGGGATATTCCGACGTGGTAACGAATCACCAAACGAACGATAGGTATTGACCAATTGCTGGCCATCAACACCGGCCAAAATGATATCTGCCGCCGGATAATCGCGTAAAACCACACGAGCCTGGGCGTGAAACGCCGCCAAGTCCCCAGAGATCAAATGCGGCGACGTCCCCAACACCCGCAACGCGGTTTCGGTATTGGCCAATTGTTGGTCGACATCAAGAGCCAGCGCCCGCGCTGTGTCCAACATCTGTTGTTTGATCTGGGCTCGCTTATCCTGGTAGGCGTGATAAACCAGCACCCCCGCCGCACACCAAACTGGCGCCACACAGGCAACCACCAACCACGCCAACCGGGCTCGCAGAGCCATATGACGACGCTGGCCAAGTCCCGAAAACAGGGCCTTCATCTCACCTCGGATTTCAACCGGCTTTAACCGGCCAGTTCACGCGCCCGAACGGTCGCGGCCGCCACCGCACGATCGAACAAGGGCTGCAATCCAGTATCGGCCATCAAGACCTCGAGCGCCGCCTGGGTGGTGCCGCCGGGGCTGGTGACATTCCGGCGCAACTGCGCCGCCGGCTCGATGGAACGGTAGGTCAATTCCCCCGCCCCTGAGATAGTAGCGCGCGCGAGGCGCATGGCTAGGTCTTCCGGCAATCCCGCCGCAACGCCGGCCCGAGCCAAAACCTCGATCAACAAAAAGACGTAAGCCGGGCCACTGCCCGAAACCGCCGTAACCGGATCAATCAGAGCCTCGTCGTCAATCCAGGCGACATCCCCGACCCCACGCAACAGCGTTTCGCACAGAATGCGCCGCTCCTCGCTAACCGCTCGGTTGGCGCAGGCCACGGTAATGCCCCGCCCCACCGCCGCTGGCAGATTCGGCATGGCCCGCACCACCGCCGCCGCTGGTGCCAACTGCTCCTCGAACCATGCGATGGGCTTGCCCGCCGCAATCGACAAGAACACCGTGTCCGGCCCGACAAAACGACGGTAGTCGGGCACGACGCCTCCCAACACCTGGGGCTTGACCGCAAAAACCACAACATCCGGGGTCAACCGCGACGGCAGAGCATCGGCACTGGCGCACAGCAACACTCGCTCGTTGCCGGACACCGTCCCCGGCGCCCCTGGCTCAACCACCACCACCCGCGCGGCGACATTGGTGGCCAGCCAGCCCTCAAGCAAAGCCCCACCCATCTTGCCGCAACCGGCCAACAACAAGGTCAAAGTCACAGGATCACGCCTCACCCACGGTATCAAGCAGGGCCGCCGTCACCGCTTCCGCTGGTGTTTTGCCGCCCCAGATCACGAACTGAAATGCTGGATAGAATCGCTCGCACTCTGAAAGAGCGATTTCCACCAAATCCTCAAGCTGCTCGACACTCGCGCCGTGAGCCCCCCGCAACAACGTGGTCTGACGGAACATCGGCGTGTGTTCCTCACTACACACATCGAAATGGCCAAGCCACATGCGCGTGTTAAGCTCTGACAACAGCTCGTGAATCGCACCTCTACGATGCGTCTGAACCTTCATGTCGAATTGACATGAGAACTGCATAGCACTCAGATCTGCTTGCCAGACAAAATATAAGCGGTAGTCGCACCAACGACCGCCAATTTCCACCACCATTTCATCATCGCTGGCGCGGTCGAATGGCCATTCGTTGGCGGTGACGATCTCCTCGACGATGTCGAGGGGATTGTGAGTCGCACTTGCGGTTTCAAGAGCCGCTGTCGACATACGCATCCTCCTCATGTCCGGCACCGGAAAGCATCAACCCGACGAAAGCCCCGGAGGCGAAAACGATCCCTCTGGAACCGGCACTCGCCCCCCTTGCTCCTCGAATTGATCAAGAGCCGACCGTGCCAGAAGGGCTCCCGCAGAGCAACAGGATCCGACGCGCTGTCACGGAACCTTCTCCAAGGTCCATACGGAACCCCATCCCTGAAGGTCCGCCGCGTCGAATCTGCGCCCTTAACCTTCCGACTTTTCCAGCTTGGCCGCCAGCGCCGCCACCTGAGCTTCCAGCGCCAACACACGCTCGGCCAAGTCTTCTTGCTCAGAACGGGCGGCCACGGCGATCTCCTTGACCGCCTCGAAGTCCTCACGACTAACCACGTCCATCTGGCTGAGAACGCGCTCGAACTGCTGGCGCAACTGCGCCTCCACCTCGCCCCGCAGCCCCGACAACGCGCCAAGCGCACCACCGGCCACCCGGGCCAAATCATCAAGCAGCTTGTTTTCCACCTGCATCGTCATCGAATCCTTCCCGTGATTGCCCGATTATGACCTTGACGCCCCTCTGTTGCAACAGCCTCGAGCCCGCTCGCCTCCAGGTCTCGTGGCCTGAACCGAGTCGCAATGGCCCTCGCGGATCAAGGCCCGGCAAAGGCCGCAGACAGCACATACGCCGCCAAAAAGGCTCTCGACCCACAATCCGAAATCAGAAAGGGCAAGCAAAACTGACCAAAAGGCGTATCCGCGATACCGCCTCGACGTCCGAACTCGATGGCATTTTAGATTATTTGCATCATTTTCTTTCCCCAGCCCCAACAGCGCCGGAAACGACAGCAAAGGCCAGCCGAAAAAGCCTTGGCGCCCGAAGGATCATCGGCCTACGAGTAGGAACCAGCTTGTCTGGCTTTAGGTTTGTTGTACACTGGACGGTATCGCTTGCGGACGCCCGCGCCGTCGGCAGATCGGCACCCCGAATCGAAATCGGCCAGAATCGGCCAAGATTGGCGAGAGCATGACCGACTATCTGACCAAAGACGATGTTGCCAAGTTGCTGGCCGATCCGTCTCCTGACCAGCGGACCGTGCTGGCGGGCAAAATGGCGCACCATTTCGACAATGATAAGCTTACGGCTTCTGAGCGCAAGCTGGCCGAGGATATCATTCGCATCATGGCCCGCGACGCGATTGCTCGGGTTCGTCAGTCCCTGGCCGAGAATCTCAAAACGTCGCCCAATCTCCCCCACGACGTGGCCATGACTCTGGCGCGGGATGTGGAAGCGGTCGCGGTTCCTTTCATCGCCATGTCCAAGGCCCTGTCCGACACGGACCTGATGGAGCTGGTCCGTTCCGGCTCGTCGGCCAAGCAGTCGGCCATCGCGAGCCGTCCTGAAGTGTCCGAACCGCTGGCCAGCGAATTGATCCGCATCGGCGATGAAGAGACCGTCGCGGTGTTGGTGGGAAACGAGGGTGCGGTTCTCGGGGAAAATAGCCTGAATCAGGTCATCGACCGATTCGGCTCCAGCGAACGAATCCAGGGCCCCTTGGTCCATCGTTCGCACCTGCCGCTGACCGTCGCCGAACGCATGGTCACCCTCGTTTCGGAGACGCTCCAAAATTATCTGGTTTCCCATCATGAACTGCCCGCCGATACGGCGTCGGATCTGATCCTGAAAAGCCGGGAACGAGCAACGGTCAGCCTGCTGACCGGCGGCACCGACGAAAAGGCCGTAGAACAACTGGTAACGCAGTTGGCCGAAGGCGGGCGCCTTACGCCGTCCCTCCTCATCCGCTCCCTGTGTATGGGAGACATGGTTTTCTTTGAGGTTGCGTTGGCCCACTTAGCGGCGGTCCCGCTTCATAACGCCCGTCTGTTGATCCACGATGGCGGCGTACTGGCCATCAACGCGATTTACAAAAAAGCCGGCCTACCGCCCGGCCTGTTGCCGGTGGTCCGAATCGCCGTCGATGTTGCCCGCGAAACCCCCTTTGACGGGGAAGAGCGCGACCGGGAGCGCCACAGCCGACGCATGATCGAGCGTATTCTGACCCAATATGAGGGCCTGGAATCCGCCGATATCGATTATCTGCTCAACAAGCTCAGCGACCTGGCCCGACCGGCGTCGTGATCGGGGGCATTTTGCCCCCGTCGTCTCGGGCCGCAACGGCGGCCTTGCGTCCTCGTGGACGCGAAGCCCTAGTGTGTGGACTCTAGGGGACGCGGAGGCGCCCGCCCGGCGTCTGATACCGGCGAGCTATAACAATGACACACTGCCGGTATCGGGCCGCGACGACGGCCCCGCGCGCCCATGCGCGCGAAGCCAAGGGCGCGGATGCGCCCGCCCGGCGTCTGAGGGCAGCCTTGATAAGTCACCATCAAGGCCCGATGGTATCATTGTTAGGGCTGGCCGGTCTTATTCGTGAGAATTGCCTTTCCAAATCACTGGCAAACGTTCGGCCAAACCCAATAGCACGGCGCTGACCACAAAGATCAGGTAGATAATCGCCGACCAACGAACCTCGGCCTCAGAATGTTTATCGATATTCAGAAAGACTTCCAGTAGGCCAATCGACGAAATCGCCACGATTGAAGCCGCCAATTTAAGCTTGAGCCCGCCGGTATCGAGCTTGCCTAACCAAGCCAAGTCTTTTTCTCCGCCATTCTCCACATCATCAAACCGACTGACGAAATTTTCATAGCCAGAAATCATCACCATAACGGTCAGACCGGCCACCAGAGTCGCATCGATTAGGGCGAGCATGTTGAGTAACAGTTCTTTTTCGCTGACCACCAAAACATGAGTCCATAGGCTACAAACCTTATCTATGAAATTAATGGCATAGGCACCAAGCCCAACCGCGAGCCCGCCGTAAAACACCACCAACAGCCAACGGCATCCGAGCAAAATCCGCTCGATCAAAAGTTCTACCTTTTTCATCACCACTCATCCCCTCACATCATTAAGCTTTAATGTTGACACATTAAAGCGGCCCTCAGACGCCGGGCGGGCGCATCCGCGCCCTTGGCTTCGCGCGCATGGGCGCGCGGAGCCGCCATCGCGAGCCCGTCTTGTCGCCGGTCGTCCGGCCAGCGTCAAGGTGGCGTCATGATCAGGGGTTGGTTATGATGGCCGGGCTGTGATCGCCTTCAGGGCGACCTTTGCGATATGGTGAGCGCCATCTTGACCCTTGACCTTCTCCCAGAACTGACGGCTGCAGCCCAAGTCATCTTGATTGATATCGTCCTAGCCGGTGACAACGCCATTGTCGTCGGGATGGCGGCGGCGGGTGTTGCGCGCGAACAACGAATCAAGGTGATCTTCTGGGGAATGGTTGCAGCGGTCGCGCTGCGGATCGTCTTTTCCATGATTACCATGAAAATGCTGGGGGTGGTCGGGTTAACCCTGGCTGGCGGCATTCTGTTGCTCTGGGTCTGCTGGAAATTGTTCCGCGAAACGTGGCAAACCCAAAAACAGGTTCATGGCGCGCACTTGGCTGCCGGTGACGACGATGACGATACTCATGCGTCGCTTCCCAAATCCATGCACGCGGCTATTGGGCAGATCGCCGTCGCTGACGTTTCCATGTCCCTTGATAACGTGTTAGCGGTAGCGGGTGCCGCTCGTGACCATCCGATCGCGCTGATCTTTGGGCTGTTACTGTCGGTGGCGCTGATGGGGGTGGCCTCATCAGTCATTGCCCCCTTGTTCCAGCGTTGGCCTCGGTTGGCTTATGTCGGCGTCGCCATCATCCTCTATGTCGCTCTGGAGATGATTTGGCGAGGCAGCGGCGAAGTGCTGATGACGGTTCTCTAGCCCCATGCGCAACACCGAACGCCCTGATGTCTCCGAGTCGACAGTCCGGGCCCCGGTGCCGGGCCCCAAAGCCGCGCAGCAAAACGGGATCAGAATGGTATCGGCGTGCCGCGAGGCCACGCCGCACCGACCGCCCGGCCCTAAATGCAGAGGATTCGCACGGCAAGAAATAAACACATAACCAAAGGCTTCCCGCTGGGCCTCGGATTATGGCAGGAATGCCTACAGCGTCATCTGCGTCCGGCACGCGTCCCGCCCACCCCACCGCCGACACCCGACATGGCTGCATTTGTGTTACAATGGCCTCGCTTTAGCCTGAACCACGGTGACAGTCGCCCAAGCCGACCGCTCCGGGCTCTACGCTTCAAGTCTCAAGCCCCATGCGGCGCACACACTCTCGATGATCACCCAGAGTATAGCCAAGGAGAACCAGTCCCATGCGCCTTTCTGACATTCTCGCGAGCAAAGGTAGCGAGGTCGTCACCATCCTCCAAACCGCCGGTATCGAAGCGGCGGCCAAGGTCCTGCGGGATCGCAAGTTTGGCGCGTTACTCGTGGTGGACGCCAAAGGCACTATGGTCGGAATCATGTCGGAACGCGACATCATCCGCATCGTCGGCGATTTGGGCGGCAAGGGCCTGTCCCTCCAGGTCCAAGACATTATGACCCGGAGCATCCGCACCTGTAAGTCGTCCGACAGCGTCGAAGACATGATGGAGATGATGGCCAAGTTCCGCATCCGTCATGTGCCGGTGGTGGATGATGGTAAGCTGATCGGCTTGGTCAGTCAGACCGACCTGATCAAGCAGCAACTCGCGGCCCTGGATGACCAAGCCCAACTCATGAAAAACATCAACATCGCCAGGAAATAAAGCCGACACGCTAAAAGCAACGCATGAAAAGGGGGCATTGGCCCCATAGGCGCCTTTCGTGGGCTCTGCCCACACCCGCAAAGGGCCGGTCGGCCCTTTGAACCCGTGACGTTTCTTCCGTAACGTCTTGAGGTCAAGGAGGCTATGCTTCCTTGCGGGTGCAGGGCGCAGCCCAAGGGCCGGCGGCAAGTCCGTTGTCACGGCTTCGCCGGTCTCAAGTCCCCTCGCGCCGCCAAGCCGCCAGGAAGGCCCCCAGCGCCAAGATCAGCACCAGGACCGACGGCAATAGCGGCGTGTCGGTGACGCCAACCAGCACCGAGGCCCCGTTGGCCCGCAACCCGATCCACCCCGGCCCAGACGCGTCCCGATCCGGGCGCGAGCGGCGAACCACCAAACCGCCCGCTTGATGATCCAGGTCAGCCAGCCACAAAATGCCGCCTCCGGTTGCTCGCGCAATGCCAGCCAGCCGATCCGGCGTGGTGCGCATGTCATCCAATTCCGGCACATCGACGCCCCCAACCAACGCCACCGCTTGATGCTCGCCATCCGAAAGACGATACAGACCGGGTTCAGGGGCCGTCACCACGGCCCGCGCGGCGCCCGCTCCGTCGCTCTTTAACGTCACCGTCTGCGTTTCGTCCGAAGGCGAAACCCACTGCACGGGCCGGGTCTCCTCCTGCAAACTCCGGCGCTCAATGGTGATCCGATTGCCTTCGACCGAGGCCCGCAGATCATTTTCCTCCAACTCAGGCTCTTTCATCAGCCAGTGGGCCAGTCGGCGCAGCAATTCGGCCTGGGGACCGCCACCTTCAAAGCCACGAGACCACAGCCAAATCTGATCCGAAGCCAATTGCGCCACCCGCCCCTTGCCAACGCGGTCCAAAATCAGCAAAGGCCTCTCCTGGGCGCCGGTCATCACCACGGTCCCACGCACCGCCGTCAATTCGGTCTGGTGCAACCACCGGCCCCAAGCCGGCGGCCCACCAGCCTGATCATCGCCGGGAAGACCGGCGGTCACCGGATGACGCCGACCCAAAGGTGTGACGGTGGGTTTGAAGGGTTGGTCAATCACCCTCCCCGACGGCTCACCCGGCAGCACATCGCCAAGCGCAGTCCCCGGCAGTCCCAACGACGTGCCCAAGCCGAAACCGCCGGCCTCGAGCAATGCGCCGCCGTTATCGACATAGTGGGCGATGTTGTCGAGATAGGCAGGCGGCAGCACGCCACGTTGGCGATAGCGGTCAAAAATCACCAAATCGAACTCGGCCAGCTTGATCTCAAACAGCTCCCGGATCGGAAAAGCAATCAACGCCAATTCACGAATCGGTGTGGCATCCTGCTTTTCTGGAGGACGCAGAATGGTGAAATGCACCAGATCCACCGCCGGATCGGCTTTCAGGATGTTGCGCCAAGTCCGCTCCCCGGTGTAGGGCTCGCCCGAAACCAGCAGCACCCTCAAGCGGTCCCGCACCGCATTGATCACCACCCCGGCCCGGTTGTTCGCCAAAGTCAGTTCCCGTTGGGCCGGCTCCACCGACAGCTCAAGCACATTTTGGCCCGCATGGGACAACGCCACGTCCAAAGTCACGTCGCGCCCAACCGGAACCGCCAACCGGCGTGGCGGCCCACCGTCCTGACGCACCGTCACGAGCGCCATGGCCGATTGCGGTTTGGGTTGGTCGTCAACCCGATAGGTTAGCGTCACCGACTTGCCAACCAAACCGAAGGACGGCGCCTCGACGATCTCCAACCGCCGATCGGCCTCGTCATGATCGCCGCTCAACAGAGTGTGAACCGGGCCATAGGCCAAAGCCGCCTTGGGATCGGTGGGAATGTCATGAACCTGACCGTCAGTGATCAGAATCGCTCCGGCCCGACGGCCCGGCGGCACATCGGCCACCGCCCGATCCAACGCCTCGAACAACCGGGTTTCGGTGACGGCTCCCGCCCCAGAACCATCTCCCAGCCCGCCGACCCGCACCACCCGCAGATCGAGATCAGGCAGCGCCCCCAGCTTGGTCCGCAACTCCGCCAAAGCCCGCTCGGTGCGGGCGGTACGGTCCCCCAGCGCCTGACTGGGGGACTGGTCCACCACCACGGTCGCGACATCCCGAATCGGTGCGCGCTTTTCCGAAACCATCGACGGGTTGGCCAACGCCAGGGCCAGCATAGAAAATCCGGCCAGTCGCCACCAAGCCCCCCGCGACCGACGAAAAAAGGCATATCCCACCAGCACCAAAGCCAGAACCAGGACCGGCGCCAACATCGGCCAGGGCAACAACGGAGTCAAAGCCAGCGTGGTCATTGCCCGATCCTTCGCAAAATCGCTGGCACATGAACCTGATCGGCTTTGTAATTGCCAGTCAGGGCGTACATCACCAAATTGACACCAAAACGATAGGCCATTTCGCGTTGAGTCTCGCCGCCGGGAACCGTGGCATACAAAGGTTGCCCCTGTGCATCCACCGCCCAGGCCGCAGCCCAGTCATTCTCGCCAACGATCACCGACGATACGCCATCCAACCGCCGATCCTCCCGTGCCTCAACCCAGACGTCGCCGCCGTCGGTGCGTCCGGGAAAGTCCTGGAGCAGATAGAACGAGCGGGTCAGGACGTGATTTGAGGGTAGCGGCGTCAGGGGGGGTAAATCCAACCCCGCCGTCACCGCCCGTAGCGCCGGAGCCCCCATGCCCTGGTCATCCCGACTGTCGAACAGAATGGTGCCGCCATGATGCAGATAGTCATTGATCCGGCGGCGAGCCGCCTCTGACAACCCGACCGGAGCCGCCGGCACCGGCCAATAAAGCAGCGGAAAAAACGCCAGCTCGTCGGTTTCCGGGGAGACCGCCGCTACGCCGCCAACATCCACCGAAGTCCGCCGGATCAGCACCCGCGACAACCCCTCGAGACCGGCCCGGCTGGTCTGATCCAGGCCTGCATCGCCGGTCACCACATATGCCAGCCAAGTTTTGGCGGTGGCCCGCCCGGCGGCCTCGTCATCCGCCGCTGCCCACGCCGGAACGAACGACAACGGCAACAGCAACGATAATGACAACCCCGCCAGCAACCACAGCCCCCGGAGTCTCCCGGCGCGTCCGCGCCCTTGGCTTCGCGTCCACGAGAACACGCGGCCGCCGTCGTGGTCAGAGGTTGGCGATGGGTCGTTGCCATAGGCCGCCGGGATCAGAAGACCGCGTAGCGCCAAAGCCACCCCCAGATCCAACAGCCCCAAAACGAAAGCCGCCATCAACAACACCGGCTTCAAGGCCTGCTCGCCGGTTAGAGCATAGCCGGTGACGGTCACACCGAACGACGGCAACGCCAGCGGTGCCAGGGACTCAAGGCTGGCGGTTAGATTCAAAGCGCGGCGGGTTTCGGTTACACCGTAAAAGCCCGGCGGGTGGTCTGGCCCAACCCGCGTCCCGGCAAAGGCATTCGCCAAGATCGGCAGTGCGGTCGCTGGCGGTTCACCCAACCGCCCCAACCCATCTAACAGGGTCAAGGGAGCCAGTGGCGCCAATGCCTGACTCTGCCCGCCACCGTCAAGCCCGGTTCCCAGCGCCACCACCCGCCGCAGCATGTCCACAAACAGCCCCGACAGCGCCAAATTGGACCAATCGGGACCGGCGGTGGTGTGGACCAGCACGATGGAGCCCTGGCCGCGCCGGGCCGCCGTCACCAGGGGCGTGCCGTCGCTTAAGCGTGCCCAGGTATGATCGCCCAGATCGACGGTGGGCTCGGCCAACACCTGACGCTCGACGGTGACATCCGCCGGCAGAGTCAAACCGGCAAAGGGCGAGCCCGGATCGAAAGGCGCCAACGGCAGCGGCTTGGACCAAGACAGCGCCCCGCCTAAGGCTCGGTCTCCGGCCCGAAGCCGCACCGGCAGAAGAGAATCAGGATCATGGGCCAGATGCGGCCCGGCAAAGCGCAGCAATAGGCCGCCATGAGCCACCCATGCGCCTAGCATCCGGGCCTCGTCACCGTCCAGCACCTTGATATCAGGCAGGATCAGCACCGAAACGGATTCGGCCAACAGCTCCGAAAGACTGCCGCGCCGAATTTCGCTGGTGGGCGCCAAGGCCCGGTCTAGGTAGTAAAAATCACTCAACAAGGGCTGGGACTCGTCGCCCTGACGGCCCGTCACCAAACCCACCGGCTTCCGCCGCCACCGCTCATCCAGCAGCACCGTTGCCGCAACCGTCGCCTGCCCTTGAAGACTGATCCTTGCGGCTTGATTGCGCAACTCCAACGGCAGGGTGAAACGTACCGAGGCCGTTGTGACGTTGGCGGCAAAAGTGGCGGTCTCTTCGGCTAGGGGGCGGCCATCTCCCGCCGAGAGCTGCACCGCCACCGCCCGTTCCGGCCCTGGGGCCGCCCGAATCAGACGCGCCGTCAGAGCCTCTCCTTCGATTACCGGAGGCCGCAGCAGATCCGGCAATGGCTCTGGCACCGCCACGCGTAAACCACCCAATCGGTTCAAAAAATCGACCAGCGGGGCCGCTCCGTTATCCTCCAGACCATTGCTCAACCACACGGAAGAAATCGTACCCCTCAGCCGCATCGTCTTCAGGGCGGCCAGTGTCGCCGCCCGATCCTCGGGCCAAGGCTGCGGCTCCAATCCCTGCACCAGCCGCCGGGCCTCGGCAACCGCCATCGGCCCGATCACCTGCGGCTTTGCCCCTCCCTGGTCACGTCCCTGGTCACTGCCGTTTCCGGGCGCCGCCATCGGCGCGGTGGCGGCGACCACCACCAAACGGCTCTGACGCTCGGCCCTGGTCAGCACATCGGCCATCATCTGTTGACGGGCCGGCCAATCGCGAGCGGCGCTCCACCCATTGTCGATCACCAGCAAGATCGGCCCGGTACCCGGCAAGGGCGCATCGGAATGGAGCACCGGCTCGGCCAGCGCCACGATCACCAAGGCCCCGATGATCAGCCGCAGCAACAGCAACCAAGGCGGCGTGTGCGCCGGCGTTTCCTCCCGCGCGATCAACCCGTGCAACAGACGCACCGCCGGAAACCGCACCCGCCGAGGAGCTGGCGGCGTCAGGCGCAACAGCCACCACACCACCGGCAACAACAGCACGGCGCCCAGCACCCAGGGCACGGCAAAAGCGATCGGACCCAAAGCCAGCATGTCACCGCGTCCGGTCGGAGAAAGAGGGAAAGTTGGGCAGACACAGCAGGGGTTTGGAGAAAAACCCCTGCCAACGCGAAACTAGGCCAACCGGCGCCCCCTCGCAACCGCCGCACGCCCATTCGGGCATGCGCGCGAAGCCATAGGACGCGGAGGCTCGGGAAAAGCGCGCGGTATCCTGGACACTCACACCGCCTTTCCCTAAAGTCGCTGCGTCCGTACCCCCCTTGTTCAGTCGAGATTCCTCCTATGCGCCTCTCCGCCTATTTCCTGCCAACGCTCAAGGACACCCCGACCGAGGCGCAGATTCTGTCCCATCGGTTAATGCTGCGGGCCGGTATGATTCGCCAGACCAGCGCCGGCATTTACGCCTGGCTACCACTGGGGCACCGGGTCTTGCGCAAGATCGAGCAGATCGTGCGTTCGGAACAGGACGCTGCCGGAGCGGTGGAGCTGTTGATGCCGACCGTCCAATCCGCCGAGTTGTGGCGGGCATCTGGCCGTTACGAGGATTACGGCAAGGAGATGCTGCGCATCCGTGACCGTCACGACCGCGAAATGCTTTACGGGCCGACCGCCGAAGAGGTCATCACCGACATCGTCAAAGGAACGCTCAAGAGCTATCGCGACCTGCCCCGCACGCTTTACAACATCCAGTGGAAATTCCGGGACGAAATTCGGCCTCGTTTCGGGGTTATGCGCGGGCGTGAATTCCTGATGAAGGATGCCTATTCCTTTGATCTGGATTTTGCCGGAGCCAAGCGAGCGTATCAAAAGATGTTCCTGGCCTACCTGCGGACCTTTGCCCGGATGGGAATTCGTGCCATCCCGATGAAGGCCGACAGCGGCCCCATCGGCGGCGACATGAGCCATGAATTCATCATTCTGGCCGATACCGGCGAAAGCGCGGTGTTTTGTGACCGCCGTTGGGTGGAATGGGACGTGCTGGCTTCGGCTCCGGCCTATGACCAGGATTTGGAGCCCTTTTTCGCCGACGCCACCGGCATCTACGCCGCCACCGAAGAAAAGCACAATCCCGACACCTGCCCGCTGCCTGCCGAACAGTTGGTTACCGCACGCGGCATCGAAGTTGGACATATTTTCTACTTCGGAACCAAATACTCCAAGCCGCTGGGCGCAGTGGTCGCCGGTCCTGACGGTAATCCGGTGACGCTGGAGATGGGGTCTTACGGCATCGGCGTGTCCCGCTTGGTTGCGGCGGTGATCGAGGCCAGCCACGACGACGCCGGCATCATCTGGCCCGAAAGCGTGGCTCCGTTTAAGGTCGGCCTGATCAACCTGAAGTCGGGAGATGCCGCCTGCGACAAGGTGTGCGCCGACCTTTACGACGTCCTCCGCACCGCTCAGGTCGAGGTGCTTTACGATGACCGCGAGGAACGGCCCGGCGTCAAATTCGCCGACATGGACCTGATCGGCCTGCCTTGGCAGCTTGTGGTCGGCCCGCGCGGCCTGAAAGCCGGAACCGTCGAACTCAAGAACCGCGCCACCGGAGAGCGCCTGGAACTGTCCCAGGATAGCGCCCTGGAGCGCCTGACCTCGTAAAGCCGGGAGTTCGTGGCAACCACACAGTGCCGGTCTGATACCAATGGCCTTGGACGTTGACTCATCAAGGGTGCCCTCAGACGCCGGGCGGGCGCATCCGCGCCCTTGGCTTCGCGCCATGGGGCGCGCGGCGGCGGTCGCCGCCGGATACCATCGGGCCTTGATGGTGACTCATCAAGGCTGCCCTCAGACGCCGGGCGGGCGCATCCGCGCCCCCTAGAGTCCACACACTGGGGCTTCGCGTCCACGAGGACGCGGGGCCGCCGTCGCGGCCCGAGGACCGGCGATGTGTCAGTATCAGGGCTCGCCGGTATCAGACCTCTGGAATCAGCGCCAACTGGTCCAAAAACAGTTGATAACGCTCGGGGTCAAGGGCCCGAGGCTGGGCCGCCATCCGCTTGAGCGCCTGCAATCCTCTAGCCGTGAACACCGCCTTTGGCCAGTGCCCTTGATCGATAATGGTCAGCAAGCCGCGATCCATCAGCCCCTGAACCGCGCCTGAAATTTTGGGCTGGCCCTTTTTCGGGCCGGTGGCCCATCGCTTGATGTTGAATCCCTCGATCACGTTGGTGGCGTTGTCAAATCGGGTCATGAACTCGTGACGAATCAAGTCACGCTCGATCGCAGTCAGGTGGAGGTCGTCAGTCATCGCGGTTCCGGCATGATCATAAGAAGGCCGATCATATCACAGCGACGTCGGTCGCCAACGGCGACGTTATGAGAGGCGTGTCGCCATAGGCGCGGGAAAAGCCCACCTTGACGCCCACCCTCTGGACGCTGTCTCTATCCCAAGACGAGCCATACGGAGTCCGCCCCAGATGTCGCTTGCCCAAGCTTTCGCCCAAGCCTTTGAGCATCATCGGGCTGGCCGTTACGCCCTGGCCGAACGGGGCTATCGCGCCATTTTGGCCGTGACGCCCGACCATGTGGACAGTCTGCACCTTTGGGGGCTGCTGGCCGCCCAAACCGGCAATGAGCGGGCAGCGGTGGCCGCGCTGGAACGGGCGCTGGCCCTCCGACCAGACGATCCAGCGATCCTCAACAGCCTGGGCCTCGCCCTGAAATCCATCGGTCGCATCGAACAGGCGGCGGCCTGTCATCGGCGGGCGCTGGCCTTGCGCCCTGACGACGCCAACGGCCACAACTGTCTGGCGGTGCTATTGCAGAGCCAAGCGGGGGGACTCGTCGAAGCCATCGAACACTACCGGCAGGCGCTGGCCTGCGAGCCGGGGTTGGTGGATGCCGCCTATAATCTGGGAACCGCCCTTCAGCAGCACGGCGATGGCGATCAAGCTATCCTGTGGTACCGGCGGGTCTTAGACCACAGCCCAGACCATGCCGAAGCCCACAATAATTGGGGCAACATCCTGCATGCACGTGGCGCGTTCGATGAAGCGTTGCTTCATTACCGACACGCCGTAGCCCTAGCCCCGGATTTGGCCGAAGCCCGCTATAATCTTGGCACCGCGCTGCAACAGCAAGGCCGCTTCGATCAGGCGATCGTCGAGTATCAACAGGCCATCACCCTGAAACCGGATTATGCCAATGCCCATAATAACCTTGGCACCGCGTTACAAGCTTTGGCCCGACTGGACGAGGCGCACACCCATTACCGGCAAGCCCTGGCCCTTCGGTCGGATCAAGCCGATTTCCACTATAATCTCGGGACGTTGTTTCAGCAGCAGGGACAGGTCGACCAAGCAGCAGCCCACCACCACCAAGCTCTAACCCTGGCGCCAGATCATGCCAAAGCCGGGTTCGGCCTGTGTATGGCCCAGTTGCCGCTGGTTTATCGGGACGGTGCCGAGGTGGACCAGTGTCGCGCCACCTACACCGAGGCCCTCGCCGGGCTGACCGCATGGGTGAGCCGGAGATCAAAGGCCGCCGGGCTCGAAGAGGCGGTCGGAACCAGCCAGCCCTTCTACCTGCCCTATCAGGGCTATTGCGACCGTGATCTTCAGGCTCGCTATGGTGCGCTGGTCTGCGGGATCATGGCCGAACGATATCCGCCGGGGCCACAGCCCGAACCACCAGAGCCAGGAGAGCCGGTGCGGGTTGGCATCGTCAGCGGTTTTTTCCGCGCTCATTCCAACTGGAAAATTCCCATCAAGGGCTGGCTCGGTCAGTTGGATCGGGATCGCTTCACGCTGTTCGGCTACCACACCAGCGGACTTCGGGATGCCGAGACCGAGCACGCCGCCAGCTTGTGCCAACGCTTCGTCCAGGGGCCATTGAGCATTGCGGCTTGGCGAGCGGCGATCCAGGCCGATGCGCCCCATATTCTAATCTATCCCGAAGTTGGCATGGACCCGATGGCGGCGCGACTTGCGGCCCAGCGTTTGGCCCGTCACCAGTTTAACGCCTGGGGGCATCCCGAAACCAGCGGCTACCCAACCTTGGATGGCTTTCTGAGCAGCGCCCTGATGGAGCCCCCGGACGGTGATGATCATTACACCGAACGGCTGATCCGGTTGCCCCAGCTATCGATCTATTACGAGCCCATGCAGCCACCGGCTATCCCTCTGGAGCGGGCCGCGCTGGGCCTTCGCCCCGGCGCGATGCTGTATTGGTGTGGTCAAGCCCTGTTCAAATACCGGCCTCAGGATGACGAACTGTTCCCACGAATCGCGCGGGAGGTTGGCGATTGCCAATTTATCTTCATTGGCTATGCCCGAGGCGATCACGTCACCGGGCTATTTCGCGAACGTCTACGGCGGGCCTTTGCCGCTCAGAACCTATCCGCCGATGCCTTCTGCGTCTTCCTGCCGCCACTGCCGTCCGAACACTTTATCGCGGCGATTGGGCTGGCTGACAGTGTTCTGGATAGCATCGGTTGGTCGGGCTGTAACTCGACCCTCGAAGGACTCGCCCATGACCTACCCATCGTCACCCTACCCGGCCCGCTCATGCGCGGACGCCATGGCTTGGCGATTCTGACTGTGATGGGCATAACCGAAACTGTGGCGTCTGATCGTGACGACATGGTGGCCATCGCGGTTCGGCTGGCGCGGGATGTCGAGTGGCGGCAGACTATCCAGCAGCGGATCCGGCTGAACAAGCATCGGCTTTACCGAGACCGCGCCGCCATCACCGCCCTTGAGATGGTGCTGGAACAGGCCGCGCGAGGCTGACAGCCGCCCGGCGTCTGAGGGCAGCCTTGATGGTTCAACATCAAGGCTCGAGGGTATGATACCGGCGAGCCCTGATACTGACACATCGCCGGTCCTCGGGCCGCGACGGCGGCCCCGCGTCCTCGTGGACGCGAAGCCAAGGGCGCGGATGCGCCCGCCCGGCGTCTGAGGGCCGCTTTAAGGTGTCAACATCAAGGCTCGAGGGTATGATAGGCGTTGGCTTTCTCGCTATCGGATCAAAGGGTATCGAAACCATGTCATTTATTCTGTCAAAGCTGTTGTGGCCATTTGCGGCCCCTGGGAACTTTTTGGTGATGTTGGCGGTGGTGGGGCTGGCAACGCAAGTGTTGGGCGGGCCCCGCTGGAGCCGCTACGGTTTAGGCATCAGCGCTTTTGTGGTGGCGATCCTGGTGGGCTTGACGGTGTTGCCCGTGGCGGCTTGGTCGCTGCTGCCGTTAGAAGGCCGGTTTCCCGCGCCGATGCTGCCCGACAAAGTGGATGGCGTGATTGTGTTGGGGGGAGCCGTGGATGTTTCGGCGGCAACCGCCTGGGGACGCCCAACCCTCAATCATGCCGCCGACCGCATGATCGAGTTCGCGGCGCTGGCCCGTCGGTATCCCGGAGCCCGGTTGGTGTTTTCCGGAGGCTCGGGCAGCCTGACCAATCCCGAAATGACCGAAGCCCCAGTGGCCCGACAGGAATTCGAGCGTTTGGGAATGCCGATGGAGCGCATTCAATATGACGGCGAATCCCGCAACACCTACGAAAACGCGGTGGCCAGTCGGGACTTGGTCAAGCCTCAACCGGGGGAGACCTGGGTTTTGATCACGTCCGCTTATCATATGCCTCGCGCCGTCGGTGTGTTCCGCCGAATCGGCTGGCCGGTGATACCGGACCCGGTGGCCTATCGAACCGGCGTCGGAGCGGGGTCCGGCATGGGGCCCGGTTTGGCCAGCACCCTCTACATCCTCGAGGATGCGCTTCACGAGTGGATGGGCTTGATCGCCTATCGCCTGATGGGCCGAACCGACTCGGTGTTTCCAGGCCCCGCTTAAGGGCCTTCGAACCCGAAAGCACGAACAGGAGAAAGCGAGGCGGCCCCAGGGAAGCGTGGCGCCATAAACCCCAGAAATCGGCGACGTTAGGTCGCGTCGGTGTGTCCTGGGAACACAGGCAGGCCCGCTTTCCCCTTTGAAAAGAAAGAGCGCGCCAGATGGGCCCCAGCTCCCAGGATGGCCCGCCTGGATCGAAGCCCTCCGGCCCGCACTCCCGACCGCTATGGGGAGAACGCCAAAACAGTTGACAGTTCAGTTGCAACCGTTATACACGGCGCTTCCCACGAGCGGTCCGGCCCGGCCCGCCGCGTGCTTTCTTTTGGACGGCAGTGACGACGATGTTTGCAGTGATTCGTACCGGCGGCAAGCAGTACAAGGTCGCCAACGGCGACGTCATCCGCGTGGAGCGGCTGGCCGGTGAAGCCGGCTCGGAGATCCAACTCGACGAGGTTTTGATGGTCGGCGACGGTGGCGACGTTTCCGTCGGCACGCCGTTGGTGGCCGACGCGACCGTGACCGCTCAGGTGGTCGCCCAGGATCGCGGCCCTAAGATCATCGTCTTCAAGAAAAAGCGCCGCCAGAATTATCGGCGCAAGAACGGGCATCGCCAGGATCTGACGGTGTTGCGGATCACCGGTATCAATCATGCGGGAGCGGGCGCCGCTCCTGCCGAAGCCTAAGGGTATGGTGCGTCATGGCACATAAGAAGGCAGGCGGTAGTTCACGGAACGGTCGCGATAGCGCCGGTCGTCGGCTGGGGGTCAAGCGGTTTGGGGGTCAAGTGGTGCCAGCCGGCAACATTCTGGTCCGCCAGCGGGGCACCAAGTTCCATCCGGGGGACAATGTCGGCATCGGCAAGGATCACACCCTGTTTGCGCTGATCGACGGCGCGGTCGCTTTTCGCTTGTCCAAGGGCGGACGCACCTACGTTTCGGTTCTGCCCCAGGTCGCGGCGGCTGAGTAATCAGCCGGTTCGTCAGTCGAGTGGTCGGTGTCGGACGGCGGCGGTCAGCCTCATACATTTTTGGCGTAACCGCCCATGAAGTTCCTTGATCAAGCGAAGGTTTACCTGCGAAGTGGCGACGGCGGCGCAGGCTGCATGAGCTTTCGGCGGGAAAAGTTCATCGAGTTCGGAGGCCCCGACGGCGGCAATGGCGGTCGGGGCGGCGATGTCGTCATTGAGGCGGTATCCGGGCTGAACACGCTGATCGATTACCGTTATCAGCAGCACTTCAAAGCCAAGCGGGGCGGTCACGGTTCAGGCCGCGACCGTACAGGAGCCCATGGCGCCGACACGGTGTTGCGGGTGCCGGTGGGAACCCAGGTGTTAGACGATGACCAGGAAACCGTTTTGGCCGACCTGACCCGTCCTGGACAACGGGTGGTTCTGCTGCCCGGCGGCGATGGTGGCTTCGGCAACGCCCATTACAAGAGTTCCACCAACCGCGCCCCCCGTCAAGTCAGCCCAGGCTGGCCGGGGGCCGAGCGGTGGGTGTGGTTGCGTTTGAAATTAATTGCCGATGCCGGGTTGCTCGGCCTGCCCAATGCCGGGAAGTCGACGTTCCTCGCGGCTTGTTCACGGGCACGCCCCAAGATCGCCGACTATCCTTTCACCACGCTGTCGCCCAATCTGGGAGTGGTCACGGTGGGCGGCGACGAGTTTGTGTTGGCCGATATCCCCGGACTGATTGAAGGCGCCCACGAAGGCCATGGCTTGGGGGATCGCTTCCTAGGTCATATCGAACGCACCGGCGTGCTGCTCCATCTGGTGGACGGCACCCAGGACGACGTGGCTGGCGCCTATCACATCATCCGTGGCGAATTGGCGGCCTATGGTCAGGCGCTCACCGATAAGGTGGAAGTGATCGGTCTGAACAAATGCGACGCTCTGGATGCCGAAGAGGTGGCAGCCAAGGCCGGCGCTTTGGCCGAAGCGGCGGGACGCCCGGTGATGACACTGTCCGGAGTGAGTGGGCAGGGGGTTGAAGCGGTGCTTCACGTCCTGTTGGCCCATATCCGGGACGCGCGGGCCGCAGCGGATGCGGCGATCATGGATACGGACGAAGAGGGTGATGACTGAGGCGGTCCCAACCCTGGGTCTTGCCCGGCGGTTGATCGTCAAGATCGGCTCGGCGCTGCTGGTGGATGATGCCACCGGGGCGATCCGTCGGGATTGGCTTGGCGCCATGGCCGACGATATCGCCCGCTGTCGGGCGCGCGGCCAGGACGTGGTGATTGTCACGTCGGGAGCCGTCGCGGTCGGGCGCGAGTCCTTGGGCCTGACGGGCCGGGTGCTGCGCCTGGAAGAAAAACAGGCCGCTGCCGCAACCGGGCAGATTCGTTTGGCCCATGCCTATCAGGAAGCTTTGGCGCGTTACGATATCACCGTGGCGCAAGTTCTGTTGACCCTGGACGACACCGAGGCCCGACGGCGCCACCTCAACGCACGCGCCACCATCGACACCCTGCTGCGGCTGGGGGCGGTGCCGGTAATCAACGAAAATGACACGGTCGGAACGTCGGAAATTCGGTTCGGCGACAATGATCGTTTGGCCGCACGGGTCGCGCAGATGATCAGCGCCGATACCCTGGTGCTGTTGTCGGACATCGATGGCCTGTACACAGCGGACCCACGCAAAGACCCCAGCGCCACCCTGATCCCTGAAGTGCGGGTGCTGACCTCCGAGATTGAAGCGGTGGCAGGCGAGCCGGTGGGGGCCTATGGGACCGGGGGTATGGTCACCAAAATTGCGGCGGCGCGAATCGCCATGGCGGCGGGCTGCCGGATGGTCATTGCTCGAGGCAAGAATCTGCACGCCCTCTCGGCCCTAGATCGTCCGGTGACGGAAGGCGGAGCGCTCTGCACATGGTTTCTGCCATCGGCAGAGCCCTTGACCGCGCGCAAACGCTGGGTCGCGGGTCACTTAAATGTGGCGGGCAGCTTGGTGGCTGATGAGGGGGCGCTGTCGGCGCTGGGACGGGGTGGCAGCCTACTGCCGGCGGGCGTGGTGGCGGTGGAAGGCCATTTTCAGCGCGGCGATTTGGTGCTCGTCCGCGATCGCCAGGGCCGCGAAGTGGCACGGGGCCTCGTGGCCTATGCTGTGGACGATGCCCGACGGATCGCCGGTCGGCGCAGCCGGGATATTGAAACCATTCTCGGTTATCGTGGACGGGACGAACTGATCCACCGCGACGATCTGGTGCTCGTTTAGGCGCCTCTCGGCGAAGCAGGCCACGCCGCCCCCAGCCCCACGCGCCCATGCGCGCGAGGCTACGGTCGCAGCCTGATACCAGCGATATGTCGTTGTCATGGCTCGCCGGCATCACTCCTGGTGGCGTCACTCCTGGTGGTTATGGATTCACCATGGCAGCGTTTTTATCCCGCAAGGCCTGAAGGAACGCATCCATGTTGCCACCCTTGGCCTGAATGACTGACGCGAATTCCTGACGCTGCGTCACGCTCATGCTTACGCCATCCACCACCACATCGATAATTCGCGGGCCGACCTCCCGGTTACGCACCCGCCATTCCACCCGCACCGCCGGCCCTTTGGGTTGCAGCACCTCGCTGGCCACAATCACATCGCCATTTCCTTCGGTTCGGCTCGACAAAACCCGGAACGTCTGGCCATTGTAGCTATCGAACATCAACGTGTAGCTGCGAATGACCATCTCTTCAAACAGGGTCATATAGTCCCGTTGCTGAGTTGGCGACGCCAACAGCCAATAACGGCCAAGCACAAATCGCCCAATCACCTGCAAATCAAAGCCCCGGTTCAGTAGAGCCCGGTACTTTTCGACTCGCCGCCCTTTCTCCTCGGACTTGGAAGCCATGATTGTGATGGCTTCTTGCCCCAATGAATTGATAAAAGCGCCAGCTTCCACCAACCCACCGGCGCTCGCCCCGGCAACACTTTGCGCCTGGGCCGAACCTCCGGTGCCGGTCTGGACCGCCACCAGCGCCACAAGCCCCCAAAGGCATAGCGCCACAAGCCGACGGGCCGGACGCGCAAGCAAAAACGCACCGATCACGGCATCGGCGCACACTGTCCAAAATTTCCGTAACGCGGTCATGGCGTATGGTCTCTCCTTAATTTTGCAACCTCGGCCTCATCGCCCCGGACGCAGCTTTTGGTATAATTCGGCATAGGCTTGGGCCGACGCGGCCCAACCGAAGTCCCGAGTCATAGCGTGTCGCTGCAAACGCCGCCAACGCTCTGGATGATGGAACAGATCGATAGCGCGGCGCAGGGTCCAGGTCAAAGCGGCAGAACTGGGTTCGTCAAAGGCAAAGCCGGTGGCGCAGCCGTCAGCCAGAGCCGCCGGGGTCGCATCAATCACCGTATCTTCCAACCCGCCAGTTCGGCGCACCAAAGGCAATGTGCCGTAGCGCAAGGCGTAAAGCTGGGTCAAACCGCACGGCTCGGCCCTGGACGGCACCATCAACACGTCCGCGCCCGCCTGAATCCGATGGGCCAGAGCTTCGTCATAGCCGATATGGACCCCAGCGGCCTGGGGATACCGCCCGGCGATGCGGAGCAAACCCGCCTCAAGATTTTTGTCGCCGGTCCCCAACACCACCAATTGGCCGCCCCGCGCAAACAGCGCCGGCAAGGCTTCCAACAGCAGATCGGCGCCCTTGTGCCACGTCAACCGGCTGACCAAAGCGAACAGAGGCGCCTCCTGCTTTGGCTCCAGACCGAATTCGGCCTGAAGCGCCGCCTTGTTGGCGGCTTTGGCCTCCACCTGATCCGGTCCATACCGACTGACCAAATGCGGATCAGAGGCTGGATTCCAAATCCCGTAGTCGACACCATTCAAGATGCCGTCCAACTGGTCGGTTCGATGCGCCAACAGACCTTCCAGGCCGCAGCCATACCCTGCCGATTGAATTTCCCGAGCATAGGTCGGACTGACTGTGGTTAAACGGTCGGCGTAGTACAGCCCGGCCTTCAGAAAACCGATGCCGCCATAATACTCGACTCCTTCCACCTGGAAGCTCCGGGCCGGCAGCCGCAGCGCCGACAGAGTGTCGGGCGAAAACTGTCCCTGGTAGGCGATGTTGTGGATGGTCATGACGGTTCCGGGCCGCCGCCCTCCTTGAAAGGCGACATAGGCCGGCATCAAACCAGCCTGCCAATCATGGCCATGGAGAATATCGGGCCGCCAATGATGGCTTGACGGGGCCTGAACGAAGTCAGCCGCAACCCAGCCAAGAACGGCAAAACGCAAATGGTTGTCGGCCCAATCGACCCCGCCCGGAGCCAGATAAGGATTGCCCGGACGATCAAACAGCTCGGCCAGTTCAATGGCATAGGCCGTCACGCCGTTGGCTAGGCGCCCCATCAGCAAACGACCGCTGAAGCCTCCCGGCAAATCGGACAGCGTCCGAACGACTCGGCGTCCTTCGAGTCCGTCGATCACCGCCGGATAGCCAGGCAACAGGATCCGCACATCCACACTGTGTTGGGTCAGCGCCAGCGGTAACGCCGCACTGACGTCAGCCAACCCCCCGGTCTTGACCAACGGAAAACACTCGGAGGTAACAAACAGCACACGCATCATCGGACCGAGAGTCGCATGAGAAGAGGGAAAGACAGCCGGGCCGGTGGAATCCCGGCCCGGACAGACGAGAAACGGGAAAAAACGGAGCCCCCAGCGCGATCAGCCCTTCAGCCGATCAAGGTCGTCCTGACAGATCAAAGTAACCCCATTTTCAGTGCGCTGGAACCGCCGTTCGTCCTCCTCGGGGTCTTCGCCCACCACCAATCCATCGGGGATCTGGCAGCCGCGATCAATCACCACCTTGGTCAGGCGGCTGTGACGACCAATGGTGCATTCGGGTAAAACCACCGCCTGCTCCAAGGTGCAGTACGAATTCACGCGGACCTGAGAGAACAACAGCGAGCGGCGCACCAAAGACCCAGAAACAATGCAGCCCCCCGACACCAAACTATCCACGGCCATTCCACGCCGATCGGCACGGTCAAAGACGAATTTCGCCGGAGGCAATTGCTCTTGGTAGGTAAAGATTGGCCAAGTACGGTCATACATATTCAATGATGGGGTGACACTGGTCAGATCTAAATTGGCTTCCCAATAAGCGTCAACGGTCCCGACATCGCGCCAGTAGGGCTCGCCGCCGGTATGATTGGCAACGCAGCTATCGGCGAATTGATGGGCCATCACTTTTGCGCGCGGAACCAGATAGGGAATCAGATCTTTGCCGAAATCCCGCGACGAGTGGGGATCTGCGGCGTCCCGCTTGAGCTGCTCGAACAGGAAATTGGCGTTGAACACATAGATACCCATGGAGGCCAAAGCCCGCTCGGGCTTGTCGGGCATGCCCGGAGGGTCTTCCGGCTTCTCCAGAAAATTGATCACCCGCCCCTGGGCGTCCACATCCATCACGCCAAAACCCGTAGCATCCAGCCGAGGCACTTCGACACAGGGAACCGTGAGGTCGGCGTTGTTAGCGATGTGATCCAATAACATGGCGGCGTAATCCATCTTATAGATGTGATCACCCGCCAAGATCAGAACATACTCGGGATTATGAGCACGGAGAATATCTAAATTCTGGTATACAGCATCGGCAGTACCCTGGTACCACGAGGTCTCGTCAATACGCTGCTGGGCCGGTAGCAGATCGCAGAATTCATTCATCTCGCCCCGCAGAAAGCCCCAGCCGCGCTGGAGATGGCGGAGCAGACTGTGCGATTTATACTGGGTAATAACGCTGATTCGCCGAAACCCCGAGTTCATGCAGTTGGACAAAGCGAAATCGATGATCCGAAACTTGCCGCCGAAGTGAACCGCCGGCTTGGCTCGTCGAGCCGTCAAATGTTTCAAGCGGCTTCCCCGACCGCCAGCCAGCACCAGAGCGATCGCCCGTCTTGGAGCCAGGCGTAGATCCCGTTTATCGTGCATCGATTCTGCCCTTGGCTGTTTTCATGCCCCCGCCATCCCGCCGCGAAACCCTGAGCCTCCCGCCCCCAAGCCCCCCGGCGACCGTGACCAAAGTGTGCCACAGAACCCTGCAACGCACCATAGCGACCAAGGTCGTTCAGAAGCACAGCCTCATACCATCGGGCCTTGATGGTGACTCATCAAGGCTGCCCTCAGACGCCGGGCGGGCGCATCCGCGCCCTTGGCTTCGCGCGCATGGGCGCGCGGGGCCGCCGTCGCGGCCCGAGGACCGGCGATGTGTCATACCATCGGGCCTTGATGGTGACTCATCAAGGCTGCCCT
>Ga0302276_10000378_pt1 | contig 40930 bp, 37 predicted proteins | sample III_Bog_N2_3_FD_198768 | JGI IMG/M metagenome (GOLD analysis project Ga0302276, IMG submission 198768) | Peat permafrost microbial communities from Stordalen Mire near Abisko, Sweden - III_Bog_N2_3 | ecosystem: Environmental > Terrestrial > Soil > Wetlands > Peat | place: Sweden: Abisko...
CTCAAAGTGACCGTGCGGGCACCGGCCGGAGCCGCCGCCCATAAGCCGCAGACGCCCAGCAGCAACCACAGAAATCTGAAACCGAACCGGCTCCCGCGCCGGCTGACGGAATGACTCATGGCAATGAATGTAGGTTGTTCAGGCAAAATCGGAACTGAATGCTGCTTCCAATTACCTTGTAATTATGTCCGGTCGTTTATCGGCTAAATGCCGTTGAACTTTAATCCAATGCCTGCTTTTCAGACCACCCCCGTAATTCCTCAGCCCAGCCCAGCGGGCTGGGTGGGACCGGCCCCGCGTCCGGCGGCCTGAAAGGCCGCGATCACTTTCCGCTTTGGTTTGCTCCGGTTCCCTTCGGTCGCCCCGGATCATCCTTCAAAAAATTTGATCCCCAACGCCACCCCGAGCCCGGCCAGCAGCGCCACCGATAATTTGAATCGGTCATGCGAATGAAACTGCAATTCCGGTAGCAAATCGCTGCTGGCGATACAAAGAAAGGTGCCCGTGCAAAAGGCCAGCGAACAGCCCAGAAACACCCCGTTCGAATCCGCAAACTGGCTCGCCCCCAGCAGGAACAGCACGGCCCCCAGCGGACTGGCCAGCGCAAACAAGCCGTTCAGCAGATGCCGCGACGCCCGCGAACTCCCACCCGCCGTCATCAGGGTGGTGACCGCCATGGCATCAAACGGCTTGTGGAGGATCACCACCATGGCCACCCCCAGCCCCGCCAGCCGCTCTTGCCCCTGCTTGGCGGCCATCACCGAGGCTGCCAGCGCCAGGCCGTCCAGCAGCGAATGCAGCGTCATCCCCAGCGCCGTGCCGACCCACGAGAGTTGTTGGGCGGACTTGTCCGCCAGGGTGTGCGCATGATGCGAATGGGCTTCGTGGAGTTCATGCCCATGGTCATGGTCGTGATCCTGTTCGTGCCCATGCTCAAGGCCGATCGGTTCGTCATGACAGCAATCCTCCGGGTCACCCTCCGGCGTGTCATGGTGGTGGAAGTGGAAAAAACGCTGGAGAAAAAACATGGCCAGAAAACCGCCCAACATCCAATTCGCCACCCGGTCCATGGATTGCAGTTTCTCCATCGCGTCCGGCAGGAAATGCAGCAGGGCTATCCCCAGCATCAGTCCGGCGACAAAACTCGTGGCCACCTGCAACCGCGTGTGCGTGGGCCGCATGTGGATCAACAGCCAGCCCCCGCACAGCGAGGCCAGCATCACCAGGACACAGTAAATGGTCAGCAGCCAATGGGGCGAAATCATGGATTCAGTCACAGATATTCTAATCTTTGTTGCCGGTTCCGGCCGCCTTGTCAACTTGTTTCACCAAGTCATTGTATTTTTCCACAATCGCATTCCGTTCCCGGACGCTGTCATTCAGCTTCTGGATGAAGTCATCCCGCTGCCCGGCCAGCTCCGCAATCGCCGCGTTCTGCTTCTTCACCCCGTCGGACAACGCCTGCAACTTCGTTTCCAAAGTCGTCACCGCGTTCGTGTATTGCGCGATCTGGTTGGTCAGGATTTCCGTCGTCAGTTGGAGCCGGCTGATTTCGCGCTTTTGCGCCAGGCTCACCTGTTCATTTGTGGCGGCGGCCGTCTTGAGTTCCGTGATCCGCCCGTCCATTTGCGCAATCTGGTGGTTCAGCGTTGCGATGGAATTGGTATAGCCCTGGATGGCGATGGATTTCTCCCCCAGCAACTGGTTGAGCTTTTCAATGCGCCCGCGCTGGAGCGTCTGGCCGTACCATTGCCAGACACAGAGACCGCACAGGCTCAGGGCCAGCACGATCAGGAGATTTTGATGAAAATTTTTCATGGTTGTTGCCCCGGACTGTCCACCGCAATCGCCACGCGCTGCACCCCGGCCCGTTTGACAAAATCCAGCGCATAGACAATGGAACCGTGCGTAGCCTCGCGGTCCCCGTGCAAATAAACCGGCACATTCGGGTTGGCCTGACACCGGTTGGTGAGCGTGGTGAACAGCTCCGCCAGCGAAACCGGCCGGTCTTCCAGCGCGATCTGCCCGTCCCGGCTCACCGTCAAATTGATGATGTCCGGCTTGACGTTCGCGGTCGCCAGGGTGGCCGTGGGCAGGCTCGCCTTCAAGGCGCGCACCTTCTGCATCTGCAAACTCACCATCATGAACGACGCCAGCAGGAAAAACATGATGTCAATCAGCGGGATGATTTCCAGCCGCACCCGTTTGCGCGGCAGCGGAGAGCTGATTTTCACGGGGTGCCCCCCGCCGTTTGGTCGTCCACCATGAACGCCACCTTCTGCACGCCGGCGTTGCGCACCGTCTGCAACACGTCCAGCATCGCCCCGTGCTTCGTATCCTGATCGCCGCTGATAAACACCGGCAGGTTCGTGTTCAGCAGAAAACGGTTGCTGACCACCCGGCCCAGTTCCGCCAGCGTGACCGCCCGCTGCTCCAGCCACGCCGTCCCCGCCTTGTCCACCGCGATGTTCATCATGTCCGGCTTGAAATCATGCGTTGCCTCCGTCGCCGGCGGCAGATGCACCTTGATGTTCCGCGCCTGATCCAGTTGCAAACTCACCATCATGAACGACGCCAGCAGGAAAAACATGATGTCAATCAGCGGAATGATTTCAATCCGCACCCGCTTGCGCAAAATGGGCGAGGGCAGCTTCATTTCCCGGCCACCGTTTTCTTCGCCTCCACCATCACCTCCACATTCGTGGCCGCCGTTTCCAATTCAAATTGCAGCCGCGCGATCTTGCCGTTGAAATAGTTATACGGAATCAGCGCCACAATCGCGATGCCCAGGCCGCACGCCGTCGCGATCAGCGCCTCGCCAATCCCCCCCGTCACCGCCGTCACCGACAATTCCGCGCTCCCCACGCTCAGGAACGCCCGCATCAGGCCCGTCACCGTGCCCAGCAGGCCCAGCAGCGGGGCCAGCGTCACCAGCGTGTCCATCACCGTCAAATACTTCCCGGCGCGTTCCAGTTCGATGCCCGCCGCCAGTTGCAACGCCCCCTGCAGCGACGTGTTCACATGGCTCAGCCCCCGGTAAATCATGCGGATCACCGGATCCTCCGAATCCCGCGCCAGCTTCGTCGCCGCCGGCACATCCGCGTTTTCCAACGCCGCCAAGATCTGCTCCAGCTTTTCCGGATTGCGCTTCCGGCTTTCGCGCAGCCACCAAATGCTGCGCTCGCCCAGCACCGCCACCGCCACAAACGCGCACACCAACAGCGGCCACATGACCGGCCCGCCCTTGAGGAAAAATTGAACAACAATATTGGCAAACATGGGATTCATTTAATTAACTGCGATTTGATAAATAATGGTCGTTTCAAACCAGTGCGAGCCGTTCAACGGCGGAATGATCCAGTGGCGTTTGATGAACTCCAGCGTACTCCGGTCCAGCACCGGGTAGCCCGACGATTCTTTGAGGACGATATCCGTGACCACCCCCGTTTCATCCACCGTCAGGGAAACCGCCACCGTCCCCTGCTCCGCCTCGGACAGTGCGATGGGCGGATACGGCGGCTGCGGCCGTTCCCCGCCCGCCCCCGTGCTGCTGATCTTGTGTACCCGGGGCTGGCCGACCAATTTGGCCACCGACGGCGCCTGCGCCAGGGCGTTGGGCACCACGAGATTGCCAATCGTCGGCACCGCAAAATTAATGGCCGGCGTGTCCAGCGTCACCGCCACCAACCGCGGCGCCGCAGACTGGCTCTGGTCGGTCGCCTGCACCTTTTGCACCTCGGGACTGGGCGGGGGCTTGATCGGCTCAATGATCGTGGGCACCGCCTCCTCCACCCGGGGCGCCGGTTCCGTGAAATTGGCCGCCGATCGCGCCCCCGCCAGCCCGATGATGAGAAATAAGAGGCAAATCGAATTCGTCCACGCCAGCTTGCGATTGGCGTCCCGGTCCGCCTCCGGCAGACAGAACCGCGCCAGTTCATCCTGCAACTGGTAACCGCCGGCCGTTGTTCGATTTGCACCCATGCGTAAATGCGTCAAAATACCAGACTTACTGAGCCAAACAAGCCCCTTCGCATCCCGTATTGGGCCGCATTGACCCCCACCCCGGTCCCACTGCGGAGTTCATAACTGTTGTCCGTCACATTCACAATATCCAGTCGCGCTTTCAACAGGGTTTTGACCCCGATCTTCGTGCTCTGTTCAACCCCCACGTTGATCGTCGAGTAAGCCGGAACACTGGCTCCGTTCGGGACCAGGTCGGTGGTGGCGCTATCAATGGGGCCGCCATCCTGCCTCAGCCCGCTCCCATAAAGCGCGTCCAGATAGACCCGTGTGCTTTCCCGCGCCGACTCCTTCCACGTGTAACCCGTGCCGAAGGAACCCGTGACGCGCTGATCGTGGTCCAGATAAATCCAGTGACTGTTGACATAATTCACCGTCGTCTGATCCCCCCACAGGAATTGAGCCGACGAGGCCCCCATCCCCTGCGCCACGGAATACGCCACGTTCGCATAGGTTGACCAGCCGCCATCTGTATAATTAGCCGTGAATTCCACCCCGCCAATCCGCCCCTTGGCATAATTGAACGACGAGAGAATCAGCGACTGTCCGAACAGCCCGTCATCCAATTGATTACGCGCGGTTTTGTAATAGCCATCCACGCCCGCCTGCAATCCCGGCGCGAGCTTCTGGCTCACCCCGAGATCATAATAATTCGCGCGTTCGGCTTTGACCGTGCCGTCCGCCGGATCACTGGATTCAGCCGACGTATGGTTAAACGCCGTGATGTCCGCCCCCGGCACTGTCTCCAGCGGCGGCGGCGTGAAATACCGCGAATAACCCGCATGAAATGTCGTGCTCTCCGTCGGCTGCCAGACCAGGTTGATGCGCGGGCTGACCTGGTTCTCCGTGTCAAAGGTCGAGGTATAGAGGTCAAACCGCGCCCCGTAGTTCAGCGTGAATCCCGGCCGGAATTTCCATTCATCCTGCAAATACATGCCGTAAAAAAACGCGTGCGGCGCGTTGTCCTGGGTCAGGGTTGTCGGCCCGGTGCCATTCAGGATGTTCCCATTGCCATCCAATTGAAACACGGTCGTGGTCGTGTTGGCGGAGACCGCCTCCTCCAACGCCATCAGGCCGCCGCGGATCGTATGTTGGTCCCCCAGATCATAACTCGCATCCGCCTGCAACCCGCCCGAGTAAAGGATGCGGTCCTCATCCGTGGCCACCCCGCCATTGTAATACAAACTCGCCGGAATGTTGCCCGGCACATAATGCGCGCTGCTATCCCGCCCGAACGCCGCGACTTGCAAATTCAAATCGCCCGCCGATTTTTGGTAGGCCGCCACCCCGTAATAATTCTGCTCGGTTTGATTGTCATCGAGATCGAGCGGACTATAGGTTTGGGCGGGTGTGGCCGGGTTGACCCAATTATTCCCGTTTCCCTGGGTCGAAACCGGCGGCTGCCCGGGATTAATCGGAATTTGAAAAGTGGCGTAGGACACGCTCCCCATCAGGCTGATGCGGCTCGTGTCCGACAGAATCCGCGAGGCATAGACAAACGATTTGTATTGATCCGTCTGGTCGTGCAGCGCGTCGTGACTCGCCGTGGGATTCTCGATGCCCAAGTCGCTGTGCTCGTAACTGCCATCCACATAATAATCCCATTTGCCCTGGCGCCCGCCCGCTTCAAAGCTCGGCCGCAGCGTGTCGAAACTGCCGCCATACATTGAGACCTCGCCCCCGTTGTCAAACGCGCCGCTCTTGGTTTGAATGTCCACCACCCCGGCCGTGCGGAACCCGTATTGCGCCGGCAGCGAACCCGTGATCAGCCGCATGCTCTCCACAAACCGCGGGTCCAGTTCCAGCCCGAAACCCGAAATCCCCTCGGGCAGGATCACATCATTGATCCGATATTGCAGGTTCGCGTGCTCGCCCCGCACATGCAAATCCCCGTTCGCCGCCGAATCCTGCGCCACCCCCGGCGCCCGCAGGATGATCTCATTAAACGGCGCGTTGCCCCCCTGCGCTTCCGAGGCGATCTGCTCCTTGCTGATGGCGTAAGTCGAGGCCCCCAAATCCGTCGCGATTTGATTGCGCGCCTGGTTCAACTTCCCGACCACCGTCACATGGCCCAACTCCGTGACATTGGTCGAACTGCCCGCGTTCGCCACCACGTTCGTCTGCGCCTCCGCCGTCCGTCCGCACGCCCAGGCCGCCACCGAAATAACCGCCCAATAAACACCGCGATTGCTCATCCTGACACTGCGATTCCGTAGATTTTTTTTCGTCAAAGTCATCATAAATAAAATGGTTGAATGGTTGCCAAATCCTTCACGAATCCCCGGGGATTCGCCCCATGACCCAAGCCAAAAGCCATGAGCCAGCAATGGGTAAACGTTAACCAAAAAGCGACACGAACGTGCCTTTGAACCCAAACCGAATCAGGAAACGACGAAGCGAGCCGGCGGCGCCCGCCCCGGGGGAAGATCTTTGAAGACCGCACAAAAAACGGAGACCACCACCGGGGACGACCCTTCCACCCCCGCCACCGGCACCACCAACGGAACCGCCACCGGACTGGCATCCACCTGCCCATGGGCGAACATCGTCACCGAACATTCATGCCCCGGCTCATCCGCATCCGCATGGAAAAACTTGTGCAGCGATTCGCTCGCCACCATCCCCAGTTGCAAACACACCAACCCCGTCAGGCCAAGGCACAGCGCCAGCCTGACCCTGCGACCAAAATGGGATTTTGCGTATCGCAATTCGCAATAAATAATGCCCCCCCGCAACCATTCCGCAAGCACAATTTAACCTCATAATTCCCATAAGCTTGCGGGTTACCTAATACCGGGGTGGGCATGGTCCGTCCCCACTCGTAAAAAAGCAGGAGACGAGGTGACGAGGCTCTGACTAAATCGAATCCCAATCCAGCGCCCGAAGCAAGCTCACTAAGCCGGAACGATGCCTTTCAACCGCAGATGGACGCAGTCTGTGACACGATTCAGAACACCCCTAAAGCAGCATAAAACCCCAATGAATTCAAGGATAATTCGCCAAAACTCGCCAGTATTTTTCACTACTCACTGACACTTTTACTGAATGCGACATGAAGTTGCTCGAACAGTTGTTTGTTATGGATACGTCATAAACAAACCTGCGGTTCCGTCCGCAGAGTCTATCGGCACCGGCGCGACTGGCAACGGTCGGGTCGGAAGCTGCCGAGACAATGCACCTCACTCATCCGGGGGCGGAAATGGCCGCGAGGTTGTTTCCGTGACTGCCAGCGTCATGGCGGTTGGAGGGCTAGACTGGATGACACGCCCAACCCAGGTGAACTGCCGCAAGCATCGTCAATTGTAAGGAGCCAAAGACGCTGACAGGCTCCCACCAAAACGGTGCGCAGTCAGGTTGCCCGCTTTCAGTGTGCGGGCACACGGATACAACGACTGCCGGTGCAGAGGCAGGGGCTAAATCATGCAATGCGGTTCGAGCGAAACTTGGTAAACCCGACATTCCGCCTCGTTGAGGCAGGCGCACCGCAAGGGGCGTTGCGGGAATGGCGGGCAGAGGAACGCTGGAGAAAGCCAAGGCCGTCCTGCAATCGGACGGATAGGGGTTGCGATCTCAACCCCGCCGCGCAAGCGGGCTGACTTCCAGCAGGGTCAATCGTTACGAGAGCACTCGTAGAACCTCAACAAGAGGAAAAGCAAATGAACGTGGATTCAACCCTGTGTGCGTCCTCTGGCAAGGCGGCGCACTGGGAGCAGGTGAACTGGCCCCAGTGTGAACGCCAAGTCAGGAGGCTGCAAGCACGTATCGTAAAGGCGACACGGGAAGGCCGCTGGGGCAAGGTGAAAACTTTGCAACGGCTGGCTCGCTGGTAAAACTTTAAACCGTGAGCGGAACGAAGCGTTTAGCCCGGCCGCCCGCGCGGGGGGGAAAGGGGCGCGGATCAGCGGGCGGGCCAAAAAGCGGAGGGGAGCGGCGGATTTGAAGTTTTAACCAGGGAGCGTCAGCGGGGGGAGCCAAAGCGGGATTTGCAAGGCGTAGTCTGAAAGGGGAATTGAAAATCTCCCTGGCTTGGCGACAGGGGGACTTAAAATCGGTTCATAGGGCAAGGCTTTTCACCAAAGTCCGTGTAACCAATTGGAATTTAATCAATTATACAGTAGAGGCCGTGCCCGATCAGCGCGGCTACGGTGCGGTGGCGATGGCCCCGCTCCAGCCCACGCCTTCACCGTCCGGGAGAAACACCACCTGGTTCAACGGGGTGTGATTCGGCGGCCACCAGTTCCGGTCGAGATGCACGACGGTGGTTTTGCCATTTTCAATGACCACGGGCACGATCACCGAGCCGCAGCAGGAGGATTCGGCCACAATGGTGTAATGGCCGGCGGGGAGTTTCACCATGTCCGGCGACTCATCCATGTCGCTCATGTGGTTGGCCACAAACTTCAGGTGTACGCCAGAGTCCTGGCTAATGTCATAGCCGGTGTGCGGATAGAAATAGGAAGCCGGCCCGATATCGCCGATGGCGGTGGATTGTTGCGTTGCCGTAAAGACCTGCAAACGCCCGTTGGAACCGGACCCGGCGGCGCGACCCGGTTCGGGGCCGACCGATGACAGGGCCAGTGGCGTGGAGGCGCAGCCCGTCATCACGGGGAGGAGGGTGGCGCCGAGGAGTGAGAGATATTTAATTTTCATACGCCTAATCTAGCGGCCGTGGATTAAGGCGTCTTGAACGCCAGATTAAAATTCATTCAGACGGGCTCCGGCGGGCGATGGGTTGCACCCGGGAGGTGCGCATTTGATTCGGAGCGGCGTGGCGGCCTGGATCGTTCAGGGCTGCGGCAACGCCAGATAGAGGACCACCGTCAACCCAATGGCGGCCAGAAAACCCGCCACCCAAAGACTGAAGGCCGGGCTGCGGGACGGGTCGAGTTCGCCCCGATTCAGCGCCTGGACATAACGTCGGTGGCGGAAGGCGGCGATGAGGTTGAGGAGGATGCCGGCCAGAATCAGGACCACGCCCACCGGCTGGGAAAGGCCGTGGTCTGGGAGAGCCCCCGGCACGTTATGATTGAGCGCCAACTCGCGCAAAAACAAGCCGAAGCGGGCCACCACAAAACCGAAGCCCATGAAGGCGATGGCGGTTCTGATCCAAGCCAGAAACGTGCGCTCGGCGGCGAGGTAAATCCGGGGATCCACGGGAGCCGTTGGCGGCGGATTCATAATTGGGTGATCGGCATGAACTTCATTTGCGCTACATGAAGGTAAGGAGATTTTCGGGCGGGTCAAAGGGGAATTTGTCCGGCCGGCCCGCCGTCACTTCAATGCAATTCGCCAGTCTGGTAATCCAGATTGGCCTGCGACCCCAGTAAATCATAATGCGCGTTGGCTTGGGCAATCTGGGCCGAAATCAGGCTCAATTGCGCTTCGGTCAACTCCACCATGGAACTCAAGCCGGTCTGGTAGCGCGCCTCGGCCAGTTCAAAAGATTCGGTGGCATGTCGCACCAGTTCCGCCGTGGTCTGCACCCGTTGCCGGGTGTTGTTCAACTTGAGCCACGCCAGCCGCACTCCGCGAATCACGTCATCCTCGGCATTGCGCAATTGTTCCGCCACCGCCCGGGCCTGAAATTCCGCCCGGTGTTGCCGGGCCCGATACAAGCCGCCACTGAACAGGGGCAGGCTGATGTTAAGGTCGGCGGCGGCGTAATTGTCGGCCAGTCGGTCATCGTGGATGGGGGAATTGCCAACCACCCCCTCCGCCGAGATGGTGGGCCGGCGGGCGTCGCGTTCCGACCGGGCAAACCGTTGGGCGGCGTCCCCCGCGGCCCGGAGACTTAACAATTCCGGCCGCTGCCCCAGGGCGGTCTGGATCAGATCCTCCACGTCGTTGGTGGCCATCACAGGTGGGGGCGGTTCGACCAATTGGAAATTGCGGGATTCCCGGAGGCCGAGGGAATCGTTCAGGGTGGCCATGGCGGCGTCCAACCCGTTTTGCGCCCGTTCCAGGAGCAACTGGCCTTCTTCGAGGGCGACCTGGGCAAAACTGACATCCAATTCGGATTTCAATTGGTTGGTTGCCAGGGCACTGACCTGTTCCAGCAGCAGTTTCCGGCTTTGCACGGTCTCCCGGGCCACCTGCAACACCGCCTGCGCCTCCAGCACCCCGTAATAACTGGTGGCGGCCTGGAGCCACACTTGTTCGCGCACATCGGCCGCATTTTCATTTTCGGCCCGGGCCGCAAATTGCGAGCTGGCCTTCAGATTGGCGGTGTGGCCGAAGTCGGTGATGAGTTGACTGACATTCAAGCCCCCGGCCACGCGGTCATAAACACTGGGGTTGTTGATGTCGCCCGCCAGAATCCGGTCATTGGCGATGTTTGCTCCGGCGGCGGTGCCGTAAAGATTGGCGGACGGCAGTTCGGCGGACCGGGCTTCTTTCACGGCCTCGTCAGCGGCACCCGCTTGGTATTGGGCGGCGGCCACCCGCGGATGCTGCCGCAGGGCCAGTTGGCACGCCTCGGCGAGGGTGAGCATGGGAATTGCATTAGTCTCGGCGGCCGGCAACCGTGCCACGGCCGCAACCAACATCAATCCCGCCAAAATTAATCGTTTCATGCCGGCCGGCCTTCCTCCCCCGCGGCGGGTGACGACGGCGTTCGTCCTGGTTTGCGATACAGAGCGTAATAGGCGCACGGCACGATGAACACCGTCAGCACCACCGAGACCAACAGTCCGCCGATGATGGCCCGCGCCAGCGGGGCATAGGCTTCGCTGCCGGCGCCCAGCTTCAGGGCCATGGGAATGAGCCCCATCAGGGTGGCCAGCGAGGTCATTAACACCGGCCGCAACCGCACCCGGCAGGCCCGCGACACCGCTTCGCGCAGGGGCCGGCCTTCCGCCCGCAACCGCCGGGTGAATTCCACAATGAGAATGCTGTTGGACACCACGATTCCCACCATCATCACCACCCCCATCAGCGACATCACATTGAGGGTGGTCCCGCTGGTAAACAACATCAGCAGCACGCCCGTCAGGCCGGTCGGCACCGCCAGCAAGATGAGCAGCGGGTCCGCAAAGGATTTAAACTGCGCCACCAGAATCAGATAAACCAGGACGGTGGCCAGGATCAAACCGAGGCCGAAGCTCTTGAAGGATTCCTGCATGGCCTGTACCGAGCCGCGTACGTTGACGACGGTGTTCGGCGGCAACGGGGTCTGAGCCACGATTTTCTGCACGGCGCTGAACACGCGGCTCAGATCCTCGCCCGCCGGCGACACATACACATCCACCGTCCGGCGAATCTGGTAGTGGTCCACCTCGGTGGGTTTGAGGACGTGCGTGATTTTGACGACCGAGTCCAGGCGCGTCGGCTGTTTGAGGTGCGCCGAGCGCAGGGGCATGGAGCCCAGATCGGCCAGGTTTTTCAAGTAGCCCTCGGGATACTGGACCGTCAGCAGATAATTATTGCCGGTGACGGGATCAATCCAGTAACTGGGCGCGATCATGCCGTTGGACGTCAGCGCGGTGATGAGATTGTCAATGACGTCCTGGGCGCTGAGGCCGAGTTCGCTGGCGCGCTCGCGGTCAATGTCAATCTGCAACGACGGATAATCCACGTCCTGCGGGATGAGCACATCGCTGACGCCCGGCACGGCGCGAACTTGTTCGGCGATCTGCGCGGCCACCGCATGCGCCCCCGCCATTTGGGGCGCGCTAATCTGGATGTCCAGTGGCGCGGGCACGCCCTGGTTGATGATGGCGTCCACCAGCCCGCCGGTTTGAAAATAAGCGCTGAGTTGCGGCAGTTCGCGGTGCAGCCGGCGGCGGACCCGGTCCATGTATTCAAAGCTGCTGACCTGGTGCCCGGCATTCAGCCCCACCTGCACGACGGCGGTGCTGGGGCAGGAGTTCGGGTTCAGGATGGAGTTGAAGCCGGGCGTGGTGCCGATGTTGGAGACGATGATTTTCAGGTCGTTCGTGGCCACCACTTCCCGGACGAGATCCTCGACCCGGCCCACCCATTGATCGGTCATTTCGAGTCGGGTGCCCGAGGGGGCCTTGACGCTGATGACGAACTGGCCGGGATCGGTGCGGGGAAAATAGGCTTTGCCAATCAGCGGATACAGCCCGAGGCTGAGGAGAAAAATGCCGGTGATGCCCAACACGGTGGCCAGCGGGCGCACCAGGGCCAGGCTCAACCCGCCTTCGTAGCGATCCAGCAGCCGGTTGAAATGGTGGTTGAACCATTCGTTGAAACGCCGCCCCCAACGCTGGTGCGGGTCGTGATAACTGCGGACGCCACCCTCGCCGGTCGGGGTGTTGTGGGTCTCGGCCGCGAGCGCCGCAACGGCGTTTTCTGGTTCCACCGGCTCGCCATGATCCGGTTTGATCAACTTGGCGCAGAACAACGGCACCACCGTCAGGGCGACAAAATAGGAGGCGAACAGTGATAATACGACCGCCAGGGCGAGCGCCGAGAACAGACACTTACTGACGCCATAGAGAAACGTGACCGGAAAAAACACGATGGCGGTGGTGAGGGTGGCGGCCAGCACGGCGAGTTGCACCTCCGCGCCGCCCCGCTCGGCGGCCACGGCGGGCGCCTCGCCCATCTCCATGTGGCGGAAAATGTTTTCCAGCACAATGACCGAGTTGTCAATCAACCGGGAGAAGACCAGCGCCAGGCCGCCCAGAATCATGGAATTGACCGTGCCGCCCAGGAGGGCCAGGGCGATGAACGCGGCGAGCGCCGACAGGGGAACGGAGAGAAACACCGCCACGGTCGCCCGCAGGCTGCCCAGAAAAATCAGAATCATCAGGCCGGTTAAAACCAACCCGATGGCGCCTTCGTGAATCAGCGTTTCAATGGCGGTGCGCACGAACACGGACTGGTCGAACACCACCTGCGTGACCAGCGCCCGGGGCACGTCGAGCAGGTGGGCAACGACCCGCTTGACGCCATCCACCACGGCGATGGTGTTGGCATCGCCGCCCGATTTAAGCACCGGGATGTAAACCGAGGGCTGACCATTGATGCGCACTTTATTATACTGAATTTGCGAGGCGTCCTCGGCCCGGCCCACGTCGGCCACCAGCACGGACGCTTCCCCGATGGTCTTCAATGGCACCCGATCCAGATCCTTCATCGCATTGACCTGGTTGTTCACATAGACATTGTAGTCGTAGGGGCCGATTTTCACGTCACCGGCGGGCAGGATGAGGTTGGCCTGGTTCATGGTGCGGACCACATCCATGGGGCTCAACCCGTGCGCCTCGAGTTTCAGCGGGTCCACATAAACCATGATCTGGCGGTATTTGCCGCCAAAGGCCGGAGGCACGGACGCGCCGGGAATGCCGGCCATTTGGTTGCGGATGGTGAACTGGCCCAAATCGCGCAGTTGCGCCTCACTCAACCCCTCGCCTTTGAGGGTGACCAGGCACACCGGCAGACTGGAGGCGTCGAATTTCATCACGATGGGCGGCAGGGTGCCCTGGGGCAGGTAACGCAGGCTGGCCATCGCCAGATTGGCGATGCCGGTCACGTCGGAATCGGGATTCGAGCCGGGTTGAAAATAGACCTTGATGAGGCTCACCCCGTTCAGCGAACGTGATTCAATATGGTCCACGCCCGAGGCCAGGGTGAACATGCGCTCAAACTGTCCGGTAATGTCGTTTTCCACCTGTTCCGGGGGCATCCCGGAATAAAACGTGGCCACCACCACCACGGGAAGATTGATGGTCGGAAACAAATCCACCGGCATTCGCACCAGACTCGTCACGCCCACCACGCAGGTGATCAGACAAATCACAATGATGAGATGCGGCAGACGGATGGCAAAGCGGGACATGGCGGAAGAATTATTCTTGGAGGGCGACCGCCCTTTGGGGGACCACCTTTTCACCGGCCTGAAATTCGGAATGGTTGCCGATCACCACCAAGTCGCCCTCGCGCAAGCCGGAGAGGACTTCATATTTGTCCGGCGTCTCCAAACCCAGGGTGACGGCGCGTTCCTCAATCTGATCGTCCGGGTTGACGACATACACGACCGGGTTTGAGTCGCCGGTCACGGCTTGGATGGGCACCGCCAGCACCTGCGGTCGCCGCTCTGCTTGCAACGCCACGGTCGCATACATGCCGGGGACCAGTTCAAGGTTGGGATTGGCCACCTCGATCTCCGTCATCATGGTCCGGGTGTCCGCATCCACCTGGTCCGTGAAACGGGTGATGACGCCGGTAAAGGTCTTGCCGCCCAGGGAGTCCACGCGCACGGACACCGGATCTCCGGCATGGATGTCCTGGACGTAACTCACGGAGACGGGAAAATCCAGGCGGAGCCGGTAATTATCGGAGATTTGCAACAGGGATTTGGCCGCCGGGCCGGTGGTGCCCGCCTGAATGAGCGCCCCGGGATCGGCATACCGCATGGTGATGACGCCGTCAAAGGGGGCGTTGATTTGCGAATAATCCACCCAGGTTTGGTAGCGGTCAATATCCGCCCGGGCGGCGGCCACGTTCGCCGCCGCCGACAGATCCCTCGCCTGGGCTGCATCCAGATCCTGCCGGGCCACCAGATTGGGATGAGCCGTGTTGACCGCCACCAGCCGGGTGTAGGCCAGATGGGTGTCATTATAGTCCGCCACGGCGCGCTGCTCCGCCGCCCGCGCATGGTTGAGATCATCCTGCAACTCGGGGATTTCCAGCGTGGCGAGCAATTGCCCCGCTTTCACCCGGTCACCAAAATCCACTTTCATCTCCTTCACATAACCCGAAACCTTGGCGTGCAAATCCACGGCCACATACGGACGAAATTCCGCCGGGATGGTGACTTCCTGAAACAAATCCTCGCGGTCCACCCGCGCCACCGCCACCGTGGGGGGCGCCGGGAAATCCACCGGGGTCTGGCTTTTCGCCCCGGACTCATGCCAAACCCACGCCCCGGCCGCCGCCGCGAGAATGACGACGGTCAGGAAAACGGATCGTTGGTGCCGGGAAAGAAATTGGGATAACTCAATGGTCATGGGGGTAATCAATGCAGTGACAGGGTCAGTTTAATCATTTTTGCTTTCATCATGTTTCCACGCTTATCATTGACACAGGTTGGGTTCCGCTGGAAGTTTCTGAATGCTTTTTAATCTGACGTTCAACTTGGGTTAATAATGCCAGGGCATGATTGCCGGCGGTCAATCATACATTTATGCGTTTACTGCTCATTGAAGACGAAAAAAAAGTCGCCAACGTGGTCGCCCGCGGACTGCGGGCGGAAAGTTTCAGCGTGGATGTGGCCCATGACGGCGACAGCGGCTGGGAGATGGCGGCCGGGATTGATTATGACTTGATCATCCTGGATTTAATGCTCCCGGGGATCAGCGGCGAGGAAGTGCTGCGGCGGCTGCGGCAGCACAAACGCAAGGCGGCCGTGCTGGTGCTCACGGCGCGGGACGCCACCAGTGACAAGGTGGAAAACTTTGAAGCCGGCGCGGATGATTACCTCACCAAACCGTTTGCCTTCGCCGAATTGGTGGTCCGGGTGAAATCGCTGCTGCGCCGGCCGCCGGCAAATCTCACGCATGTCCTGCGCCTCGCCGATTTGGAACTGGACCGCCTGACCCAGCAGGTGCGCCGCGCCGGCAAACGCATTGAACTCACCACCAAGGAATATGCGCTGCTCGAATACCTGATGTCGCACCCGGGCCGGGTGCTGACGCGCACGATGATCATCGAGCATGTCTGGGATCAGAGTTTCGAGGGCCTCACGAACATCGTGGATGTGTATATCCGGCATCTGCGGGAAAAAGTGGATCAAGACCGCGAGCGCAAGCTCATCCGCACCGTGCGGAATGCGGGCTACTGCCTCTCGGACGCGGAGGCCGGGCCGCTGTGAACCCCCGTTCGCTGCGCTTCCGGCTGGTGTTGTGGCACGCCCTGTGGCTGGGCGCGGTCTTCCTCGTCACGGGCGCCCTGCTCTATTTTGCCGTGGGCCGGTATTTGGAACAGAATCTGGCGAAATCGGAACTCGCGCGCGCGCACCGCGTGGCCGCCCTCATCGTCCGGCTGGGCGCGGTCCCGGCGGACCGGTATGCGGCGGAGATCACGGCGGATTTTGCCCCGGAGGCCAGCGGCCGTTTCATCCGCGTTTTCCGCCCCTCGGGGGCGGTGTTATACCAATCCGGACCGCCGGGCGACGACAGTTTCGCGGTCGGCCAGATCGGGCCGCCGCCGCCGGTTCCGGGCGTGCGGCGCATAACCCAGGCGGACGGCACGGAATTGGTGCTGGTCACCCTGGCCGCCGACCGGCCCGGCCCGACGCCGGCATCGCCCCCGGTCCCCTTTTGGGTCGAAGTCGGCCAATCGCTGGCCCCGGCGCTCACGGAACTGCACCGGCTGTTGCTGGCGCTGAGCCTGGGGTTTGTCATCGTCACCATCGTGGCCTTGGCCGGGGGGTATGTGTTGGTGGCGCGCGCCCTGCGTCCGGTGGCGGAAATCACGCGCGCCGCCGAGGGCATCACCTCGCGCAACCTCAGCGAACGGCTGCCCTTGCCGCCCACCGGCAATGAGTTCGAACAGTTGTCCGCGGCGTTGAACCGCATGATCGCCCGCCTCGACGAGGCGTTTCAACTCAACCGCCGTTTTCTGGCGGATGCCTCGCATGAATTGCGCACGCCCCTGACCATTTTGCGCAGTGAATTGGAAGCCCTGGTGCAACGCCGGGGGGCCGACGCCGAACCGGATGCAGCCATGGTCAATTTGCTCGAGGAGGTCCAACGGCTGGCCGGCATCGTGGAGAACCTGTTCGCCTTGTCCCGGCTGGAGGCCGGCCTGGCACAAACGCCAACCGTCTCCTTCGACCTGGCCAGGCTGGCGGCCACCACGGCCGAACAAATGTGCCTGCTGGCGGAGGATAAAGGGGTGACCATCACCTGCGAAACCCCCGCGCCCGTGATGTTGGAAGGCGACCGCGGGCGGTTCAAGCAGGTGATCGTGAACCTGCTCGACAACGCCATCAAATACACCCCGCCCGGGGGGGCCATCACCCTGTCGGTCCGCGCCCACAACGGCGCGGTGGTTTGTGAAGTGTCCGACAACGGTGTTGGCATCCCGGCCGCCGCCCTGCCGCACGTCTTCGACCGCTTCTACCGCGTGGACCCGGCGCGCAACCGCGAGCAGGGCGGGGCCGGCCTGGGCCTGGCCATCGTCAAGGCCATTTGCGCCGCCCACAACGGACGCGTGGAGGTCACCAGCACCGAGGGGGCGGGCAGTTGTTTCCGCGTGTTTTTGCCGCCGCCCCGGCCCCGGTGACGGCCGCCGGTTTCAAAAGGCGAACGTCACGCCCAGGGAAATTAATTGATGGTTGAACACCCGGCCCGCATCGCTGATGCCCGGTTGGGCGTTGCGCCCCAAGTCATAGGCGTATCCCAGTTGCGCGCTCAGATTGGCGGTGAAGGCATACTGGACCCCGGCGGAAAACGTGTACATCAAGTCGTCGCGGGTTTTGGTGGCCTTGGCCGGGTCGGCCACCGCTCCGGAAAGGACATCGCCGCTGGTGTAGTCGGAACTCAACAACCGGGCGCCGAGGCTGCCCGAGAGTTTTTGGTTGAAGATGTGTTTGTAACTCAGGTCGTACGTGCTGTCAAAATACGGCACCTCGCCGATGCTGGAAACCCATTGCCATTGGCGGTAGTTAAAACCAAGGAGGTCGTGCGCGGACAACGTCGCCGTCACCTGGGCCTCCCCGTAATAGGTGGTCAGGTTGTCGTCGTTCACCGGCGCGGTGGCGGCGTAGCGGCGGAAGTCCGGGCCGCCTTGGATTTTGATGTCCAGCCAACTGAACGGCTGGCCCTCCAACCCCGCCAAGACGCGCTGGTAATCACTCGAGGCGCTCTGGGCGTATTTGTCCACGGCCAGGGGGAACGCCTGTTGATATTGCGCGCCGTCGCGGTAACCCAGCGTCACCGCCAGATTTTTCTCCACCTTGTAGCCGAAATCCAGGCCGCCGTTGACATCGTAGCGGCTCGAATAATTCTGGTACCCCTTGTAAGTGGCGGCGGGCAGTTGGGCCGTATCCAGATTATAAAACAGGAGCGCCGCCGTCGGCCGCACAAACCAATGTGCCTGGTCATATTTGAGCGTGATCGTGCTGCGGTCCTGCTCCTGCTCGCGCCGCTCGCGCAGGATGGAGGTGTTGTAGGCGTTCAGGCCGGCCGGATAGGAGGGGCCGAATTTGGCGCCTTCAATGGCGGTGAAGGCATTGACCAGGCGGAACGAAAAATCACCCGTCTGACCCCGGACTTCCGTCCCGATGCGATGATCATTGTGGCTCTCGGTGGCCGCGTCCTGATAGAGGACATAATCCCCGGCGTAACTTAAAATCAGGGCCTTTAGGACGCTCTGGTTCCCCAGCAGCGGGGCGAAATTGAAGCCCACCTTCGGCGAAACGGTGGTCAACCAGGAGGACTGGTTTTTCTGGGCGAGCACCCCGCCGTCCGGCGCGATGGCGATGCCCGGGGCCACCCCGGAGAGGTAAACATTGTCATCGTAGCTCTCTTTGACCCCGAGGGACAAATCCGTCAACCATGCCGGCTTGGTCCAACCCGCCGGGGCGGCGGGGGCGGGGGCGGAGACATCCGCCGCGCGGCTGGTGGCGGCCGGTGGCAGCAGGGCGGCGGCGGCGATGAGACCGGGGAGGAAACGAGGGGGGATGCGGTTGGTGTGTTTCATGGCAGACTATTGAGCGTTGATTTATGAACGCGGTTCAGTTGCCCTTTTCATCGGGAAAAATTTCCAGAACTAAAGACAAATGGTCGGGACTACTCCTAAAAACCGGGGCGCCGCCGTCGGCCGGAGCAGTTTTCACCCGCGGGTTGCCCGCTTGAAAACGCGGCCATCACCTGTGATACCAAGGGTTTTAAATTATTCGCAAAAATACCGGCGGCCAATTATGAATTTCACATTAAAATTTATTCAGAATGCCATCCGGGCGTGACCTTCGACTTTTATCAATGGAATTTGCCGGCGGGTGTGCCGGCGACGGCATTGGTCAGACTCCCCAACGGCCAGGCCGTGGGCTGGCGCGCCAACTCCACCAACATGAATGACCTGAACTGAGCCGGAGCCGCGCAGTTGAAAAAGAACTTGACCGCAGATGAGGAGTGGTGACCAAGCCTGAAAAACCTAGACCCCCACGGGCACCCGGCCAGGTCTGGACTGAATCAACGTTTCCTCCCGGTTTTTATCTGCGTTCATCTGCGTCCATCTGCGGTTGAAATGAATCGTTCCGGCTGAGAGCCGGTCTGCTGGAACTGCGTTTATTTGGCTGCGCCCGCGCCGCCGCCGGTGGCGGCGCGGGCGGAAATGGCGGTTGCGAACCGGATCCCCCGACCCAGCCCCCGATGAACTAAAATTTCCAGGTCAGATCAAGTTGCACCACGTTGTAATTATTGACGGGGTTGAGGCCGGGCAAGTCCAGATTGTTGCCGCCGGTGCCGAGTTGGCGGTCAATCCGGCTCGCGTAACCATAACGCACCGTGGTCATGATCGCGTCCGTCCAACTATAGGCAAACGCGGTGTAAATCCCCTGCAGGTTGCCGCGTCCTTCAAAGAAGTCCGAATCCAACAGGTTGACGTCCTGGGCATATTGTTCGACATGCTGCCAATAGGCGCGCGCCTCCCAGGCGCCTTTTTTGGCGGTCGAACCATAAACCACCCCCTGCATCGGGGCATAAACCGGGCCGGCACTGCCCACCCCAAATCCCACCTGATATCCCTTGTCCTGACCTTCGGCCGGACCATGCAAGCCCGTGACGGTGAATGCCCCCGGGTTGGCATCGTAGGCCTCGCGGGCCCGGCTTTCGCCTTGGAAATTGTAGGTAAAATCGCCGAATAACCGGCCCTGCAACTCGCCGAGACCGCCGCCGGGGAATTTGAAGTCATATTCCGCCGGGGTCTCCAAGACCAACAGTTTGTTGATCCCTTCTTCGTTGTAGCCCGTCACATTCGAGCCCCCCGGCACCCCAACATTCAATCCGGCATCTCCCTGGCCGACGAAATTAGATCCCAAACCAGTGCTGCCCGTGCCCTGGCCGGTATAGGTGTAAAGAATCGGGGCGGCCTTGAAAGACATATCGTCGCTGACGTTCACCTTGGCCCCCAATTGCCAGGTTAGCACGAAAATATCGCTCGCGGGAATGGCGGCGGCGGAACTGGGATCTTGATAATCAAACTGGCCGAAATCGGCGAACAAATCCACTTGGTCCACGGTGTATTTGAATTTTTCAAAGGCGCCTTCGGGGTTGATGTCCGAATCCCACACCATCGGCGTGGTGTAAAGCGGCATCGCCATCCGGCCCAGCGTCATTTCATACCAAGTCTCCGGATGCCAGTTGATGAACACCTGGCCGATGCCAATGCCGCTGCCGGATTTATCCGAGGGCGTGACCGACCCGGCGGTCCCGTTGCTGCCAAAGGTATCCCAGGGCGACCGCGGGTTGGTGGCGGTTTCCAACCGGAGGCCATAACTGAATTGATCGTAAAGATCGCCCCGCACGCCGATTCTCAAGGCATAGCGAAACCGTTCGCGGTAAAACGTGTCCGGGTTGGCGCCCGGCGCGTTGTCCACGCCGCGATATTCATAGCGCAGGCGGACATCGCCGAACAACTGCATGGCCTTGATGGAGTCGGGCAGTTTGAACCGCGCGTCGGTTGCCGGAGTATTAGTCTGTTCGGCCGACATTTCCGCCACCACCTGCCGGGCCTCCGCCTGGCTCAGGATGCCCTTTTTAATGAGCGCATTCACCAGGGGGTCATACGGGGTTTGCGTTTGTGCGCGGGCCGCGGAAGCCAGCGCCATTAAGATCAGAGTTCCCGTGGTGAGCGCCGGGGCAATGGTCGTTTTATTTTTTAGTTTAAGGTTGTTCATCGCGGTTGGAAAAATAGAGAGGCATAAATTGAATGCAAGGAACCACCCGGTTTAGTCTGGTTTTGGCGTCAGGACGACGGTGGTTGATCCGGTCTTTAAAATCATAAAACCCTTTAACGGCGCACTTATTTCCGGGTCAACCCCGACTGGATTGCGATTATGAATTTTACATTAAATTTTATTCAGAAAGTTGTCACCCGACCGGTTTGCGTCCTAACTTAACGTGGGATAGAGAATATGTTACTCATATTTGCCACGGTTGCGTCCATGTTGTTAATGATGGGCGGCCTTGCAATCTCACGCGCCGCCGACCCGGGAAGTCAGTGCGCGCCATTGCTGGATGATGGCGTCATGATCCGGGTGCCGGTCCGCACGGCGGACCAAACCCTGTATTTCCAGGTGGACACCGGATTCACGGTGTCGGCCCTGGACGCCGGCTACCGGCCGGGTTTGGGCGATGCCATCGCCAGTCTCCGGGGGGCCAGCCCGCTGGGGACGGCCGCAACCCTGCCGGTCTATCATTGTCCAGATCTATCCATCGCCGGGCAGCCCCTCGCGCTCGATGAAATCCTGTGTCTCGATTTGCAAATGGCGCGCTGGGTCAGCGGACAACCCTGTGACGGAATTCTCGGCGCCGATTTTTTCCACCAACAGGTGGTCTCCCTCGACTTTGATCATCATGAGTTCACGCTGAGCCAGACGGTCCCGGAAAAGGTGAAGCACACTTCCGTGGTCGTGCCGCTGGAGCCCTCCGCCGAATATTATTCCGTATCCGCCCAGGTCAACCATGGCCCCCGGCTGGAATTAATGGTGGACACCGGGGACACCAGTTCCCTCTCGCTGAACCCGGAAGGCTGGCGGGCCGTTTTTGGGGAAGACACCACCGGTCAACTGGCGGCCACCGTGGGGGATGCCACCAGTCAGGTCGCCGCGAGCAAGATCGGGGTGATCCGGCGGCTGACCATTGGCGGTTTGGTTTACACCAATCTTCACGCGACATTTCTGCCTAATCCCGCGCATCCCTCCCATCTCGGGCTGGGATTTTTCCGGCGGCATAACGTGACCTTTGACTACCCCCATCATCGGCTCTACCTCTGTCCCCGTCCGGACGTTTCCGAACCCGACCAGGAGGACATGAGCGGCCTGCACCTGCTCCGGGCCGACGGGGAAACCCGGGTGTATTCCGTGGATGACCACAGCCCGGCCGATGCGGACGGCATCCGGCCCGATGATGTCATCGCCGCCGTGGACGGCCGGAGCGCGGCGGCAATGACCATGCGGGACATCCGCCTCCGTTTGCAGACCCGCGACGGCGACAAGGTCGCGTTGCAGGTCCGGCGGGGCGAAAGTGTTTTTGCCACCGTCCTCGTGTTGAAGCAGGAACTTTGAATCGGGAGCGTCTCTGTTGTTGCCCCCGACCAGTTTAAATTGGTCCCGCTGTCTTCGAATTCGGCTCAATCTAGAATAAAATCCCCCCTGTTCGTCGCCCTCGCCCATTACTCGGCTACTACCCTCCCAAAACTCGCCCACTACTCGTGTAGTGTCTCATAAAAGAATTTAGTAACCGGAGCCTGGCGTGCCAAGGTGGCGCGGGCGCGTTGATTTTTTTCCAAGATGGCTTTACCATCGGCGTTCCACTCATAGCGGGTGGGCTTGAGATTGCGTTCGGCCAGATAATCCCAAATGGCTATGTCCAGCTCGTCCACGCTGGTGAAACTGCCCGGCAGGACGACCTCCTGGCTTACATCCCGGAAGAACCGCTCCACCAGATTCAACCACGAGGCTGACGTGGGCGTGAAATGCAGATGAAAACGCGGGTGGCGGTTCAGCCAGGCCTTGACCTTGGGGTGTTTGTGGGTGGCATAATTGTCCAGGATCACATTAATATCCACGCCGGCGGGGGTCTGCGCCTCAATTTTTTTGAGAAACCCCAGCCATTCCTGATGCCGGTGCCGGGGGGCCCGTTCGGCCAGGATTTTCCCGTTGAGATCATTCAGCGCGGCAAACAGGGTGACCGTGCCGGTAATTAATAGTCGTGGGTGCGGGTGCAAACCGCGCCTTGTTTGAGGGGCAGCCCCGGTTGGGTGCGCTCCAAGGCCTGGCACTGGCTTTTTTCATCACAACACAGCACCACCGACCGGACCGGCGGGTCCAAATACAAACCAATGACATCCCCAAATTTAAGCTCAAACTCGGGATCGTTGGAGAGTTTAAAGGTGCGGGTCCGGTGCGGTTTGAGGTCGTTGGCCGCCCACAGGCGTTGCACCGCATCCTTGGAGAGCCCCACATGCCGCGCCATGCGCCGGCAGGACCAGCGCCCGGAATTTTTCGGCGGCTGGACCACTTCGCTCAACACCCGCCGCGCTTTTTCCGCGTCCAGGGTCGCCGGCCGTCCCGGCCGGGGGGCTTCGGCCAGGCCGGCCAGCCCCAAATCCACAAACCGCTGCCGCCACAGCCCCACCGTCACGGTGCTGGTCGCCAACGCCGTGGCGATGGCTTCATTGCTCTGGCCTTGGGCGGCCAGCTGGGCAATCCGGGCGCGACGCACCAGTTTTTGCGGGGTGGCGGGGGCGTTGATCAGCCGTTGCAACTCGCGGCTTTGTTCCGGGGTTAGTTCCAAAGGCAGCTTAGGTCTGGCCATGTCCCGGGCTTGGCATAAAATCCCACTGTTAGTCAAGTCTTTTATGCGACACTACACTGGGGAATCCAAGTGTCAGGATAACGTTTGCCCAGGTATTCCTCCACCTGCCCGTTGTCAAACAGGGAGAGAAAGATCATCGGGCAGGTGAAACCGCCAAGCTTGACCCGGCCCGGATTGGCGAAGCTGTCCGCCGCCGTTTCCGGAAAGAACTGCGTGCGGCACGAGATGATGACCCGCCGGAACTGGCTGGTGTGCGTGAGAATTTCCAACAACCGTTGATCGAGCTTTCCCCAGGCGGTGACATCCTCGTCCAGCGCGTCCAAAAGCAGCACCGTGCTGCCCGGAGCGGTCAGTTTTTTGACGCGGGTCAACGTATCCGCGCCCAGCTTGAACAGTTCGCAGTGATAAGGCTGCGGCCAGAAGTGCGTGAGCTGGGTGAGCTTGAGCATGACCAGCAGGGAAGTCTTGCCCATCCCGGCGTCCGAGAGGACGAACATCTGATTCCGCCCGCCATCGGTGACGGCATAATCCCCTTCCAGAAAATCGCTGACCGTCTTGAACACCGGGCTCTTAACCGCCGAGCGCGGCTCCCGGTCTTCCTGATGGTCCGCCGGATTGTGGTGCTGGCAGCTCGGCTCGACATAGAACCGGGCCAGTTCGTGGGGATCAACAAAATCGTTCGTAATGCGCTGGATTTCCTCCTCGCGTTCCCCCCGAATGCCCTTGAGCTTCTTCCACAGCGGCTTGAGCCACGAGGCCGAAATAAACGATGTCGCCGGTTCTGCCATCGGCCCAAGTGTAGGCAACCCTCCCCGACTCAGGCAAGCACTGTAAATATCGCGGCCTCACTGCGACCGAGTCAACCCATAGTGGTTCGCTTTTCGGCACCCGGACCTACCCCGATGGCGGTTGCAGAAGGCTTGGCGGATTTCAGATTGGCCTGCCTGAAGCTTGACAGCCTGTCCGCCCCACCATTTGGCCTTTGTTCGCGTGGTTCGTGTAGTTCGCGGTTTATAAATCCCCTTCTTTGCGTTCTATGCGGTAAAAATCCCCGCTCTTGTCGCGCCGAAGCGCAGCGTAGGCGGATTCCACCATCGCCAAGCCCGGGTTCGGCCCCATCCGTGCCCATCCGTGAAATCCGTGGTTAAAAACTCCCCGCCTTGGTTCGGCCTCTGCGCCCTCCGCGCCTTTTAAGAAACAACTGCTGGAAGTGATTGCCTTGCAGTCCGTTCCGCAACCCGGCCGGTCCGCCGTAGCCTTGGCGGAGGCGGAAGGGTTGCCAGAAAGTAGCCGGGGGGCGAGCGAAGCGACACCCCCGGACCTCGTGTGGAGCGATTCGCACCCCGGCAGGGGTGCCAGAACTCCCAAATTCGGCATCAATCCCCCCGGCCATAATAGTTTCTTCCTGTATCAGCACCCCCCAGGGCGTCCCCGCTCTGCCCGATCATCTCTTCACCCCCTGTGTCCGCGATTGCCAAGCCGAGATTGCCAAGCCGAGGTTCGGCCCGAGGTTCACTTTCCGCGCACAAATACGCACATTAATGCTATAACAAGTTTACAAATAGCATAATAGTGCGTATTATGCTCTTAAGAGAGCGAATGAACGCATCAGCATCAGCCTCATCCTTAAAATGGCGGCCGACGGCTCGGCGGAATGCCGCCGGACGTTCGTGCCGTGCGGGTCAAAGACCGGCACCCTACCCGCATCTTGCGGTCATGGCCGGCAGCCGTCCAACCGGGTCAAGCCCGGTCAAGGTCGGTCAGGGTCAGTCAAGGTCAGTCAAGGTCGGTCAAGGTCGGTCAAGGTCAGTCAAGGTCAGTCAAGGTCAGTCAAGGTCGGTCAAGGTCAGTCAAGGTCGGTCAAGGTCAGTCAAGGTCGGTCAGGGTCGGTCAGGGTCGGTCAGGGTCGGTCAAGGTCGGTCAAGGTCAGTCAAACCCAGCCCTGTCGCCCCGCGTCCCAGACCCCGGACCCGAGACCCCAGACCCGAAAAGCGGCTCACGCCCCATTCCGATCCAAGTTTTTGCGCAGGGCGGCGGCCAGGATTTGCGGCGCGTAGGGCTTTTGGAGAAAATTGACGCCCTCCACCAGGGTCAGGCGTTTGTCCGCCAGATCGCCGCTGTAACCGCTGGTGTAGATGATCTTGAGCCCCGGCATTTCAGCCTGCAATTGACCGGCCAGCTCGAAGCCGCCCACGCCGTCGGGCATGACAATATCCGTCAATAACAGTTGGATCTCCCCGCGATGCTCGCGCCAGACTTTCAGCGCCTCGACCCCGGAGGCGGCGGTATAGACAGTGTAGCCAAAGCGTTGCAGCATGTTGCCCACGGAGAGGCGGACGATGAGTTCGTCTTCGACCACGAGGATGGTTTCCGTGCCGCGCGGCAGGGTCGTGGCCGCCGGCCCGGCGGGTTTTGCCGGGGCCGCCCCGGCCAGGACCGGAAAGTAAAGGCGGAAGGTCGTGCCCTTGCCGACCGTGCTTTGCACGGTAATGCGACCCTGATGCTGTTTGACAATGCCATAGACGGTGGCCAGGCCGAGGCCGGTGCCTTTGCCGGCCTCCTTGGTGGTGAAGAACGGTTCGAAGATATGCGCCAGGTTCTCGGGCGCAATGCCCCCGCCAGTGTCGGTGACGGTAAGCCCGACGTAGGCGCCGGCCGGAGTGCCGGCGTTGGGACCGGCGGGTTCCGCCTCGAGGCGGACGGCTTCCGTGGCGATGGTCAGCCGGCCGCCCCGGGGCATGGCATCACGGGAATTGACCGCCAGGTTGAGCAGAATTTGCTCCATCATGCCGGCATCCGCCAGAATGACCGGCAGGCGGTCGGCATAATGTGACGTCAGGGCGACATCTTCGCCCAGCAGGCGTTGCAGCAATTTGGTCATGTTGGCCGCGACGTCGTTCAAATCCAGCGGCGTGGGCCGGATGACCTGCTTGCGGCTGAACATCAGTAACTGGCGGGTCAGGCTGGCCGCGCGTTCGGCGGCCTCGACAATCTGCTCCGCATACTCGGTAATTTCCGACGCATCCCGGGGCCCGCACATCAACAACAGGGAGGCGTTGCCATTGATGACCATCAGGAGATTATTGAAATCATGGGCGATGCCGGCGGACAACTGTCCGACGGCCTCCATCTTTTGCGCCTGCAATAATTGCTTTTCCAACTGCCGGCGCTCCTCGATTTCGCGTTCCAGTTGTTGCGTCCGGGCCTCCAGTTCCATGGTCCGCTCCCGAACCCGGAGTTCCAATAATTGCCGGGCGGCCTCCAATTCGTGCTGCCGGCGGCGCATCCGGTCCACCCGCCAGGCGAAGAGCTTCAGGGCGGCGGCCGCGACCAGCGCAAGGCCGCCCAAGTAGAACCAGAGGGTTTGATACCAGTGCGGCGGCAATTCCAAATCCACCACGGCGCCGGGATCGCTCCAGACCCCGTCGTTATTGCCGGCCAGGACGCGGAAGGCATATTTCCCGGGTTTCACGTTGGCATAAACGGCCACCCGGTTGGTTGCCGCCGCCTGCCAGCCGTGGTCGTAGCCGTCCAATTGATAACGAAACTGCACCTGCGCCGGGGCAATGAAACTCAGGGCGCTGAATTGAAATTCCAAGTCGCCCCGGCCATGGGGAATGGCGGTGAGTTGATTCCCGGCCAGGAGCCGGCCATTGGCGCGAACTTCCCGGATTTGCACCAGCGGTGGCACCGGATTGATGTGCGGGTTGGCCGGATTAACCATCACCACCCCCCGGGGACTCGGAAACCAAATGCGCCCATCCTTCGTTTTGCAGGCAATCCACGCCTGATCCGTGGTGCTGACGGTGGCAGCCATTTCGGAGCCGTAGAAGGTCTCGCACTGGACCTGGTTCGTTTTGCCATCGCAGAAATCATTCAGACTTTGCCGGCTCACCCGGAAGATGCCCCGTTTGGAATTCACCCAGAAACCACCGAGGTCATCGGGAACCAGGGCGAAAATAAAGTCGTCAAACAAACCATTGGCATGGCTGATATTGCGGATCTGATCATCCTTCAGCCGGGCGATCCCGGTCAGCAAGCCCGCCCAAACCGTGCCATCGGCATCCTCGCACACACAATGCACTTTGTCCCAAGACAGACCCTCGGGAATGGACCAGTGCCGATACCTCCCGTCCCGCACCCGAAAAATACCGTTGATGCTGGCAATCCACAGGGCCCCATCGCGCCCGGTGGTCATGTTGTGAATCCATTGGAAGGGCGGCGTCTGTCCGTCTTGGAAGGCATACGGCACGAGTTGACTCCGGCTCACGCGGAACAGATTGCTGGACACGGACACCAAGACCCCCCGCGCATCTTCGGCAAAGGCCCCCGGCGTTTCGCGGTTCGCATAACTGGCCACAATCCGTCCGCCGGAAAAAACCGCGATCTGTTTCGTGCCGGTGATGAGATAAACGTCGCCATCTTTCGCCTCGAAAATGCGCAGGATATTGGGATCGGACCAGCCTTCCACGGCGGTGTAATTCGTGGCGCGCCGGCCGTCAAAGTGGCTGAAGCCATCGCTCGTGGCCACCCAGAGGCCGCCGCCGGAGGACGCCGCCACGGCATGATAGGATCCGCCCGGCAACCCTTCGGCGCTGGAATAAACGGGCAATTCCACATCCGCAATCTGGCTCAGGCCGTCGCGGGTGCCCACCCAAAGGCTGCCCTCGCGGTCTTCAAACAGAGCCGTCACGAAATCGTCCGCCAACCCGTCGGCTTTGGTGAAGGCGGCATACCGGCCGTTTTTATAGCACCACAAACCACCGCCGGCGGTGCCGATCCAAACCACCCCCCGCCGGTCCACCAGCAACGACCGGACTTCGCCGTGCCAATCACCGATTTCCCGGCGGTGAAACCCCGCATCAAAACTGCGCAAGCCGTTTTCCGTGCCCACCCAAAGTTGACCGGCGGCATCCTCCTGCACGGCGTAAACGATGCTCTGGTTCACCTCCGCGTCCGGGAAGCGGGAGATTTTCCCCGTCTGCCAGCAATAGAGTCCGTTGCGGCGGGTGCCCACCCAAATCCGCCCCTGCAACCCCAGGCCCAGCGAGATCCCGCCGCGGAAATCCCCGCCGAAAGACATTTCATTGGTCGCGCCGGGCACCCACCCGCCGGCGACCGTCTGGCCGGCCACCCAAACTGCACCATCCCCGGCTTCCCGGATGGAACGCACCTCGCTGCTTTGGTTGAGCCAACCGACATTGGTGATCGGGGCAAAACGCCGGCCGTCATAGTAACCCGGCGCCCCGGCGTTGATACCAAACCACAACCCGCCCGCCTTGGAACTCGCCAAACTGGATATGTCCCAACTCAGAAAGGGGGGCTGATCCGGCGGGGGGATCAGGTTGAACTCGAGGCCGTCAAAGCGCACCAACCCCTTTTCCGTGCCCAACCAAAGGTATCCGTCCGGCGTCTGGGCGATGGCATTCACCGAACCGGCCGGCAGGCGGTCCCGGCGCGACCACGTCTGACAGTTGAATTGATCCAGGTTTTTGGCGGGATCCAAGGCGTAACCCGGAAGCGCCACCACCAGGTAAAACAGCAGACCCACCATCCGCCATGACGGCCCCCCCGCCGCAGGGTCGCGCCATGGACCGCGCCTGATTCCGGGCAACTTTGGCTCAAGGCTCATGATTGTCGCGGTGAAAGTGTCCATCACCCTTCCACCCAACGTCAACCACTATCCGAAATAGTCAAGCCGTTTTGCGGGCGGTCTGGGGCTTTTCGTGCGTCAGAAAATCCAGGTAGGCGATCAACTGCGACTTCATCTCCCGCCGGGAGACAATGGCGTCAATCAAGCCGTGATCCAGCAGAAATTCGGCCGTTTGAAAGCCGGGCGGCAATTCCGCCTGGGTGGTGTCCTTGATGACGCGCGGGCCGGCGAACCCGATCATCGCCGCCGGCTCGGCCAGGATCAAATCCCCCACGCTGGCGTAACTGGCCATCACCCCGGCCGTGGTGGGATGCGTGAGGACGCTGATATACGGCAGGCGCCGTTGGGCGTGATAGGCCAGCGCCCCGCAGGTCTTGGCCATCTGCATGAGGCTGAACATCCCCTCATACATCCGCGCGCCGCCGCTGGTGGAGATGATGATCACGGGCAGTTCCTTCTCCGTGGCCCGCTCGATCAGCCGCGTCAATTTCTCCCCCACCACCGAGCCCATGGACCCGCCCAGAAAACCAAAATCCATCACCCCCAGGGCCGCCCGGTGGCCGCCGATCTGGCAGAGGCCGGTGACGACCGCGTCTTTCAGGGCGGTGTTCTTTTTGTAGGCCTCGAGTTTGGAGGCGTAGGTGGCCACGCCTTTGAATTCCAGCACGTCCACGCTGGCCATTTGCGCGTCCATTTCCTCAAAGGTGCAGGTTTCCACCAGCGAATGAATCCGTTCGCGCGAGCCGATCGGGAAATGGTGGCTGCACTTAGGGCAGACCTTGAGGTTGACGTCCAATTCCTTGTCAAAAACCATCGTTGCGCACTTGGGACATTTCGTCCACAGCCCCTCGGGGATGTCGCGTTTGCGGGTCTTGGATTTGCCCGTGCCCAGCTTGGGCTTTTGCGGCAGTTGCGGCATCAGGGAAAGAGGGGGCGTCAGCGCCGGCTCCACCGAATCCAAGCCCAGCGTTTTCTTGGTAAACGTCGTTGTATCCATTAATATCGGCTTAAGGTTACTAAATTCCCCGGGCGACTGTCCAGACGCAAACCTCGGCCGCCCCGGCGCGGCGCAAGGCTTGGGCGCAGGCATTGGTGGTGGCGCCGGTGGTGAACACATCGTCCACCACGACGACCTTCTGACCGGCCAACCGCACCCCCGGATGACACGCAAAAACCCCGCGCATGTTCTCCGCGCGCTGCCGCCGGGTCAATTGCGTCTGGGTCACGGTTAATGAGACACGCCGGAGCAGCTTTGTGTTCAAAGGCACCCCCAGCGCCCCCGCCAGCCGGGCGCCCAGCCGGGCCGCCTGGTTGAACTCCCGTTCCCGTTCCCGGACCGGATGGAGCGGCACCGGCACCACCAGCGAGGGCTTGGTCCCCCGCAGGACCGGCACCGCCGCTTCCACCAGCAATCCCGCCAGGAACGGCTCGAACCACAGCGCCCGCTGGTATTTATAGCGATGAATCGCCTCCCGGACCACCCCCTGGGAAACCGCCGCCGCCCGGGCGGAACTAAAGTGCAAATCCATGTCCCGACAGTTCGTGCATTCAAAATCCGTCGTCAACGCGCCGTCAAAGGGCAGGCCGCAACGCCCGCAATGGGGCGGCTGGATGGGTTTCACCTTTTGCCGGCAGGCGGCGCAGACGAACCCCTCCGCCGGCGTGGCGCGCGCCGTCTGGCAAAGCTGGCAGACTTCCGGATAAACAAAAGCCAAACCGGTGTTGAACCAGTGCCGCAACGGTTTGACCCAGGCGGTCATCACGACTCGGCGGGCGGCACCCGCCCGGTTTCCAGCGGCCAAAGCGTTAACCCGCCCAGCACCGCCAACAGCACCAAAAACGCCAACCAGCCGTCAATCATTTTTCCCGTGCCCCAAAACCAGTCCACCGCCGGCGTCGCCGCCACCGTGAAGGCCGCGTAGATTTTCAGCCAGAAAATCCAGCCGGCATGAAGGCCGATGGAAAAATACAGGTTCCCCGTGCGTTGGTAAGCCAGCCCCAGCAGCACGCCCGCCAGGGTCAGATTGAAAAACCCCGGCACCAACCGGTGCCAGTCCATGAAGCCCGCCAGCATCTGCGGCAGCAGGACCAGCCCGGAATTCCAATGCACCGGCCCCGCCAGTTCCGCCCGCTCCAGGAAATGCACCAGCGCGTAGATGGCGCTGCTGATCCCCAGCGCGGTCGGCCAGGGCAGGATCCGCCGCAATCCGCCAAACACCCCGCCGCGAAAGAGGATTTCCTCCAACCCGGCCACCAGTGCCGCCGTACCCGCCGCCCCCAACACCGAGCCCGCGATTTTACCGGCTGGCAACGGGTGCAACCAGACACGCTCGTGTCCGCCCAACACCAGCGCCGCCAGCAAGGCCAGCGAACCAAAACCCAGCCCCAAGCCGCCCGCCAGCCGCCGCCCCTGGCCCCACGGCGATATCAGCCCCATTTCCCGCCCGGTAGTCGCCCCCAGCACCCGCAACAACGGCCATAATCCCGCCAGGGCAAGAATCAGAAAGGACCGGTCCACAAACCGGTGAAATGGCGCCTGGGCCAGGGCGGGATAGCCAGCCAGTTGGGCCAGCCGCCACAGCCATGGCGCCAGCAAAGAACCACCGATAAAAACGGTGACCAGATAGATCACCAGTGCCCGGAGCGACCGCATGAAATCAGCATAGGCACATCGCCCCCCTGCGCCAAGCGCCAATTCCGCGCCGCGCCGGATTCCATTTTTTGTCCATGGTTTTTTGTTCGCACTCCGGCCAAAAACTGTTTAATCTGTGGCAATATCATGGCAAGCAGTGCGAAGAACTTGGACGGTGGCGGCCCGGAGCAGGAACGCTTTGGACGGTTTTATCTTCAAGAATTACTGAACAGCGGCGGCATGGCGGATATTTGGTTCGTCACCGATGGCCGGGGCAAACCCTTCGCCCTGCGGCGCTTAAAACGGGAATTGCGCTTCAGCTTCACCGCCAAGCGCCGCTTTCTGCACGGCTGCGAAATCCTCGCCAAACTGACCGAAAGCGATTACATCGTCGGCTATGTGGAACATGGGAAAATGGACGGCTCCCATTATCTGTTGATGGACTACGTGGAAGCCGCCAATTTAAAGGAATTGTATGCCCGGCACGACCCGGTGCTGACGGAAAATGTCGCCCAAATCCTCATTGACATGGCCACCGGATTGAGCCACGTCCATGAAAGCGGCTACATGCACCTGGACTTCAAGCCGGAAAACATCCTCGTCTCGCGCAACGGCCGGGTCCGGTTGATAGATTTCGACCTGGCGCAGCAGATCCCGGAAACGCCAAAAAAAATGTCCAAATACCCCGGTACGCCCGGCTACATGGCTCCCGAACAATTGCAGCGCGACGCGTTTGACGCCCGGGCCGATATTTTCGCCTACGGCGTCTCCGCCTATGAGTTGCTGACCAACCAGAAACCTTTTCCCGGCGACAATCCCGGCGAAATCCTCGCCGCCCAACTCAACCCCGCCGGTCCCCTGCCGCCGCGCGAGCACAATCCCGACATCCCGCCCGCCTTGGAAAGCGTGGTCCTCAAATGCATCGCCCGCGATCCTGACCACCGCTATCCGCTCTCCGGGATCCTCGTCCGCGACTTGGAAGCCGCCCTGTATCGGTAGGGCGTTGGCGTTTGGAATTTGAGTTTTACGCGGGTCGCGCCGTCCGTTCCGCAAACTCAATCGCCTTCCGGCACAACGGCTGCCAGTCCAGTTCCGCCTGCACCCGCGCCGCCGAAGCCCGGGCCTGCGCCTCAGCCACCGGTTCCTCCAGGCGGCTCAGGATGGCCCGGCCAAAATCCTCCCCGTCAAACGTTGCAAACCGCACCATTGGATCCCGGCCGAAATAACTCTGGATGCTCTTGAGCGGCGTACACACCGCCGGCAGCCCCACGGCCACATATTCCACCACCTTCGCCACAAACGCGCAATGCGTCCCCGCCGATTCCTCGTAGGGAATCATCCCCACCCGCGCATCCGACAGATAACCCGCCACCCGCGCATACGGCACAAACCCCGGGGCTTCAAACTTGAAGTTCGGAATCTCCCGTTGCGTCCGCGCCAGGAATTTTTCCAGCGCCGCCGTCTTTTGCCCCACGAACCGGAAGATCGTTCCCGGCCGCTCCCGCGTCACCCGGCGGATCGCCCCGAAGGCCGTCGGGCCCAGATGATGAAAATCCAGCGACCCGTGCATCACCACCACCGCCGGACCGCCCCCGGCCGGCCGCCGGGGTTGAAAGGGGAAATGCTCCGCCGCGTAGCCGTAATAAATCGGCTGGATTTTTTGCCGGTCAAAGCCGCGCTCCACAAACAAATCCGCCAGCCGGTCCGAAATCGCCAGCACCCCGTCCACCCCATACCGCGCCGGCAGGCCGGCCTCATACCGCACCAGCGCCCGGACCACCGGCCGCGGCATCACATAACTCGGCCACGTCTCCATGAACCCCGTCAGCAGGTCGGGGAAATTCATCACCACCGGCACCCCCAGCCGGCGTTTCAACTTCCCCGCCGCCACCGCCGAAATGGCGTGCTGCGAAAAGACCAGGTCGAATTTCACGCGCCGGGCGGCCAGCGCCACCATCCGCTCCAGAAAAAATGGGTAGGCCAGATATTTGAAATTGCGCAGCTTCGCATAACGCCCCATCTGCCAGGTCGTGAACAGATGCAACCGGATGCCGAACTTTTTCGCTACGCCGGCGGCGTCGGCGATCTGCGGACAAAACACATGCACCGCATGGCCGCGCCGGACCATTTCCTCGACCAAATAAACGGCCTCCGCCGACCCGCCCCCCGAGGGCGGATAAAACGGTTCGTGCGTCAAAAACGCAATCACGAGCTGGGGCGATGAATTCGGCACCCGCTGACGCTATGCAATTCAGGCGGGGGGGTTCAATCAGAAACATCAAAAAGTCACCCCTTGCCGCCGCCAACCATCCAAGTTACCATGGATACATGTTGGATTGGAACCAATGTGCGGCGGTCGAACGGGTGCCGGGAAAAGTCAGCGGCGCGTGGTTGTTCAAAGGCACCCGCGTGCCGGTGGTGGCGTTGTTCGAAAATCTTGAGGCTGAGGCCTCGGTGGCTGATTTTCTGGAATGGTTTCCCGGGGTGACCCGGGAGCAAGTCGGGGCCGTGCTGGCCCATGCGGAACAAAGTCTGGTGGTCGGGTGACGCGCGGACGATGAAAATCCTCTTCGACCATGGCACGCCCGTTCCCTTGCGCCGCATCTTCCCCGCCCACGAAGTTGCCACCGCATACGAAATGGGTTGGGCAACCTTGAGCAACGGCGATTTGCTGGCCGCAGCGGAAAAGGCGTTTGATGTTTTTATCACGACCGACCAGAACCTGCGTTACCAGCAAAATCTCAATGGCCGGCGGTTGGCGATTCTGGTTTTGCTCACAACCAGTTGGCCGGCAATTCAAAAACACAAGGACAAGGTGGCCAAGGCTGTGAATTCGCTCGAACCGGGCGGATTTATGGAACTGGATTTCCATTAACCATCCATCGGCCCCGTCTATGGCATGGTCGCTTCATCCTCCATCCGGCTAAATTGAAATTTTCCCCTGGGCTTTGAAGGTGGGCTTTTGATTCTGACACCATTCCCCGCTCCTTGTTCTGATCATTCGGTTAATTTTGTCAATTCTGTCAAAGAACACCGCCTGTCTTTTCTTTGTGCGCTTTGAGTGCTTTGCGGTTAAATTCATCCTGATGTTTGAACTTGTATCGTCCTACCAACCCGCCGGGGATCAACCGCAGGCCATCGCCAAGCTGACCCAGGGCGTTTTGGACGGCGCGCGGCACCAGACGCTGCTGGGCGTCACCGGCTCGGGCAAGACGTTCACCGTGGCCAACGTCATCAAATCCTTTGACCGGCCCGTCCTCGTCATCTCCCACAACAAAACGCTTGCGGCGCAATTATACGCCGAGTTCAAGGGCTTTTTCCCGAACAACGCCGTGGAATATTTCGTCAGCTATTTCGATTATTACCAGCCGGAGGCCTACATTCCGCGCACGGACACCTTCATCGAGAAGGATTCCAGCATCAACGCGGAAATCGAGCGGCTGCGCCTCTCGACGATGAGTTCCCTGTTCACGCGGCGCGACGTCATCGTGGTGGCCAGCGTATCCTGCATCTACGGCATCGGCAGCCGGGAAGATTACGCGGCGATGATCCTGCCCGTCACCGTGGGCGGCACCCTGTCGCGCGATCAACTCCTCATCCGGCTCGTGGATTTGCAATACACCCGCAACGACGTCGCCTTTGAACGCGGCCACTTCCGCGTGCGCGGCGACACGGTCGAAATCCGCCCCTCCGGCCGCGAAGACGGCCTGCGCATCGAATTTTTCGGCGAGGAAATCGAACGGCTGACGCGCTTTGAACCGCTCACGGGCAACAAGCTGGAAAACCTCTCCGCCGTGACGGTGTTTCCCGCCAAACAATTCGTCACCACCAATGAAAAATTAAAGGCGGCCCTGCACGCCATCCGCGAAGAACTGCGGGAGCGCATCGTGTGGTTCGAAAAGCACGGCAAGCTGCTGGAGGCCCAGCGCATCAAGATGCGCACCGAATACGACCTGGAAATGATGGAGGAAATGGGCGTTTGCTCGGGCATCGAAAATTATTCCCGCCACATCGCCGGCCGGGCCCCCGGCTCGCAGCCCTGCACGCTGTTTGACTTTTTCCCGTCGGATTACCTGCTGGTGATTGATGAATCGCACGTCACCGTGCCGCAGATTGGCGGGATGTATGAGGGCGATCGCTCGCGCAAGACGGTGCTGGTGGAGCACGGCTTCCGCCTGCCGAGCGCGCTGGACAACCGGCCGTTGAACTTTCTGGAGTTCCAGGCCGGCCAAGGCCAGACCATGTATGTGAGCGCCACGCCGTCCCCGCGCGAACTGGGCTGGTCCCAGGGCCGGGTCGCCGAACTGGTCGTGCGCCCGACCGGCCTGGTGGATCCCCGGATCACGGTCAAACCCTTGAAGGGCCAGATTGACGACCTGCTCGAGGAGGCGCGCAAACGGACCGTCCTCAAGGAGCGCATCCTGGTCACCACCCTGACCAAGCGCACGGCCGAGGAACTGACCGATTACCTGCGCGACATCGGCATCAACGTGCGTTATTTGCACAGCGATATTGACGCGATTGAGCGCGTGGAAATTCTGCGCGCCCTCCGCCGGGGCGAATTCGACGTGCTGGTGGGCATCAACCTCCTGCGCGAGGGGCTGGATTTGCCGGAGGTCTCCCTGGTGGCGATTCTGGACGCCGACAAGGAGGGCTTCCTGCGCAGCGAAACGAGCCTCATCCAAACCGCCGGCCGCGCCGCCCGCCACCTGAACGGCGAAGTGATCCTCTACGCCGATGTGATGACGCAGAGCATCCGGAAATTCCTGGCCGTCAGCGAGGCCCGCCGCACACGGCAGATTGAGTATAACACCCTGCACAATATCACCCCGCGCAGCGTGATCCGGGCGATGGAGGAGAGCCTGTCCACCAACGCCCATCAATACGACGGCCAGGCCGCCGCCGTGATCAACGATGCCGGCGGCAATTTCGATGTCACCGAAACCCTCCTCGAGCTCGAAACCGAAATGCTGGCGGCCGCCGAGAAACTGGAATTTGAGAAAGCCGCACTCCTGCGCGATCAGATCAACGAATTAAAACGCGGTCTGGCCGGCGGCGCACCGGAGAAAGAAACTGGCAAAGTGAGCTATCGGAAAAGCGGCAAGCGCCGGGGTCGGCGATAACCTTCGGATACCAATTTTCTGTGAAAATTGGTGAATTAATCAGGCGGAAGTCTGGCAATACGTCACTGTTACGCCCGTCAGGTAATTGCCAGGGTGTGCTTCAAAGCCGCATCAATCGAGGCCATGTCCGGCCACCGGCCCAGAACCGAGTCAATTTCAGTCTCGAAAACCGTCGCCACGTTGTCCGTCATAATGACTGAATCCAGCCGCAAACCACCCGCCCGGCCTTCCGCCGAAGTCACGGCCGCGAAAATGCGGCTGGGATGTCCGCGTCGGGACAGATTGCTGGAAATCATGGCGAAAATGGTTTGCGGCAGGCCGCTGTCCAAATTGTCCCGTTGAAGCACCAGGGCCGGCCGGCGTTTGGCCGTTTTGAGGTCGGAATTGGGAAATAAAACCAACACCACATCACCGCGCTGGGGATTGATCATAAATGGCCGTTTCGGGACGATCCCAGTCCTCCGAGAAAGTGTGCAGCCGGGCGCGCAAATCGGCCGCCTGGGTTTCGCTGATGTCCCGGTCATGCAATTCCACAGCCGCCGGTTTAACCCCGGACTCATGGAAGATTGCCGCCAACTCGGCCGCCTTGGTTTCAATCTCCTTCTGAAGCTGGAGCACCCGCCGCCGTTGCACCTCGTTCAGACCGTCCATCGCCTTCATGGTTGCCATCGCACTCATGCACGCAACTTAATCCACACAAACGCCCTTGTCAGCCCCGAAATTCACTTTCAGTGTTTGCCGCCTTCTGCGGTTAATCCCCGCCCATTCCGTTTCCGCTTCCACGTTTCAACGCTTCAACCCTTTAACGCTCCAACGCACTTCAATCCTCCTCATCCTCATCGCGCAGGGCTTCCTTGCGCTCGATGGCCTCGGGATGGTCGTCAATGTTGCACGATAGGTACACATGCTTGATTTCGTGGCCGAAACCGAGCTTGCGGAAAAACCTCAGCGCCCGGTGATTCGCCTCGTCCGTGTCCACCAGGATGATCCGCGCCTCGCGCCGGATGAACAGGCTCGTCAACTGGTTCAGCAGCCGGGTGGCGATGCCGTGGCGCTTGTAGGCCGGGTCCACGCCCAGCCATTCCAGCCAGCCGTATAACCACGCGTTGCGCGGCTTTTTCATGATGCTGCCCAGGGCGAAGCCCACGATTTTTTCCTCCGCCACCGCCACCAGGCAGGTCTCCTGGTCCGAGCCGAAAATCTTCATCACTTCGTCATCATCCCAGCACCGGTATAAGGTCGGGAAATCCTCGGCGGTAAAGAGCTTCTGGCCCAGCGTGAACACCGCCGGCAAATCGTCCAACCGCATCTCCCGGATGTCCACGTGCCCCACCGACGCTTTGCGACGGCGGCGGACGGGCTTCGGCTTATCACTCATAACTTCTCATCATCTAATAGACACATACTACCCGAAACGTTCAATTAGGCGGCATTAAAATAAGGTTAAAACCTTCGCCAGCGCCTCGTCCAGTTTGCCGGCCTCTTTGCCGCCGCCCCGCGCGTGATCGGGTTTGCCCCCGCCCTTGCCGCCAATCATCGGCGCAATGGTTTGGATGATTTTGCCGGCCTGGGCCTGGGCCGTGAATTCCGCCGACACCGTGGCAATGAGGGTGACCGCGCCCGCATGAACCCCGCCCAGCACGACCACGCCCTGGAACAACGACTTCAGCGCGTCGGCCACCGTCTGCACGGTTTCGCCGTCTGCCGCGCCGAGGTTGGCGATGATGACCGGAATGCCATTGAGCGAATGCTTCTTTCCGGCCACCAACGCTTGCGCGCGGGCCGCCGCCTCGCGCTGCTGGGCGGCCTTGACCTGCTTCTCCAATTCCTTTTGATGCGCCAGCAGGCTCTCGACTTTCTTTTCCAACTCGTGAACCGGGGTCGTGAGCCGGCCGGCCAGCGTTTTGATCAAATGCAAATCCCCGGTCGCATGGCGGTAGGCTTCCAGACCGGCCACGGCTTCAATGCGGCGCACGCCGGCGGCGATGGCGTTTTCCCCGACAATGCGAAACAAACCAATCTCACCCGTGGCCCGGGTGTGGGTGCCGCCGCAAAGTTCCATGGAGTAACCATCAAAGTCCCCGGCCCGGCCGCCGATTTGGACCACGCGGACGGTGTCGCCGTATTTATCGCCGAAGAATTGCATCACGTTCTTGCGCGCTTTGACTTCGGCGTAGGGCACTTCCCGCCAACTCACGCCGCCGTTTTCCACGATGCGCTCATTGACCAGTTTCTCGATGTCCGCCACCTGCGCGGGCGTGAGCGGCGCACTGTTGAAATCAAACGTCAGCTTGTCCGGGCCGACAAAAGAGCCCTTTTGCGTGGCCTCATGGCTGACCACTTCGTGCAAGGCCCAGTGGAGCAAGTGCGTGACGGTGTGATGGCGCTGGATGGCGTTGCGGCGGGCGGTTTCGACGGCCAGCGTGACGGTGGCCCCCACGGTGGGCGCATCGCCGCCCTCCACAAAATGCAGATAAGTATTGCCGCTCTTCTGGGTATTGACGACGTGCCAGAGATGACCACCGCCGGTCAACTCGCCCGTGTCGCCCACCTGACCGCCCATTTCCGCATAGCAGGCGCTGCTATCGAGAATGACGGCGGTTTTGTCCTTGAGCGAGACGACTTCCAAAACCTTGGATTCCACGGCCAAATCATCGTAGCCGACAAATTTCGTGGGCGTGGTGGTCTCGATTTGCGAGAGCGAAATGACTTCCTTCTTCTGCGCGGCCCGGGCGCGGGCACGCTGTTCTTCCATCAGCTTTTCAAAGCCGGCGGTATCCACGGTCAAACCACGTTCGCGGGCCATCAACTCGGTTAGGTCGAGGGGGAAGCCCTGCTCGTCGTAGAGTTTAAAAGCAAACTCGCCTGAAATTCTTTTGCAATCTCTCTTAACAACTGCGTAAGCCCCTTCTATTTGAGGTTGCCCATTTGTTTGACAAATTGTGCTGAGCGCCTGAGTGAGTTCTGCGGGCCAAAAAAAAGGCAGGTTTCTCTCGTCAGCTAGTTCCTGAGACACATTCTTCTGAAGTCCGTAAATTGCTTGGGCATTCCAACTATTTGCAGAGTATCGCTCAATTAAAATTGAAACCTTAGTGTGCCAATTCGTCTGCGCACTCACTACTTCTTCAAACAATGCAATCCCCCGATCCAACGTCTTATTAAACGCCTCCTCCTCGCGCTTAATCACTTCCTGCACATGCTTTTGCTTCCTGCGGATTTCCGGGAAGACGTCGCCCATTTTGTCGGCGAGCACGTCCACCAGCTTGTAGAAAAACGGCTCCTTGAAGCCGAGCGTGCGACCGTAGCGGACGGCGCGGCGCAGGATGCGGCGCAGGACGTAATTGCGGTCGTTGTTGCCGGGCTGGATGCCGTCGGCAATCGCAAAACTCAGGGTGCGGATGTGATCGGCGATGACGCGGAAAGCAATGTCCAGGGCGATTTGCTCCGCCGAGGGGGCGACATCCACGCGGTTGCCGGCGATTTCCTCGGGCAGATTGCAAGTCTCGCCCGCTTTCAAAGCCGCAGCGGAGGGACCCACGTCAATAATATTGCTCGGGCCTTCCCCGGAGGTTTTGAGCGGTTCGTCGGCAGCCGGAGGGGCGGTGGCACCGCCGGGGAGGGTGCTACCATAGGTTTTGCCGCTCAGTTTTTCGAGCGCGTCAAAAATGGGCCGGAAAATGTCCGTCTCGTAGTTGGAGATTTTGGCGTTGGCAAAGTCCGTCAGCCCCTTCGTGCCCTGGATGATGCTGGTCACGCGTTCAAAACCCATGCCGGTGTCCACATGCCGGGCGGGGAGCGGTGAGAACGTGCCGTTCGGATTCGCGTTGAACTGGATGAAGACCAGGTTCCAAATCTCAATGCACAGCGGACTGCCCTTGTTCACCAGTTTGCCCGCCGTATCGCCCGCCGGGGTCAAATCGACATGCAATTCCGAGCAGGGACCGCACGGCCCGGTCTCGCCCATCATCCAAAAGTTGTCCTTTTTGCCGCC
>Ga0302276_10000384_pt1 | contig 40668 bp, 44 predicted proteins | sample III_Bog_N2_3_FD_198768 | JGI IMG/M metagenome (GOLD analysis project Ga0302276, IMG submission 198768) | Peat permafrost microbial communities from Stordalen Mire near Abisko, Sweden - III_Bog_N2_3 | ecosystem: Environmental > Terrestrial > Soil > Wetlands > Peat | place: Sweden: Abisko...
CTGTGGGCGCGCGCCGTTGACTACGCCTGGCACATGGTCCTGCCGATCACGGCGGTGGTGGCCGGCGGGTTCGCCAGCCTGACCATGCTGACCAAGAACTGTTTCCTGGAGGAAATCCGCAAGCAGTACACCGTGACCGCCCGGGCCAAAGGCGCCTCGGAACGCCGCGTGCTGTACGGCCACGTGTTCCGCAACGCGATGCTGCTGATCGTGGCCGGCTTCCCGCAGGCGTTCATCAGCATCCTGTTCACCAGCGCGCTGCTGGTGGAGATCGTTTTCTCGCTCGACGGGCTCGGCCTGCTCGGCTTCCAGTCGGCGATCCAGCGCGACTATCCGGTGATGTTCGGAACGCTTTATATCTTCACGCTGCTCGGGCTGCTGATGCAGATCGTCGGCGACACGCTGTACACCGTGGTGGACCCCCGGATCGACTTCGAGTCGCGCCGGTGACGCGATTTTCGCCGATCACCCGCCGCCGGCTCGCGATCTTCAGGCAGAACCGGCGCGGCTACCTGTCGTTCTGGGTGTTCCTGATCCTGTTCGGCCTGTCGCTGTTCGCCGAATTTATCGCCAACGACCGGCCGCTGCTGATTCGCTTCGATGGCCATTGGTACGTGCCGGTCCTGCGCGACTACAGCGAAGACGCGTTCGGCTCCGACTTCCTGCCGACCGAGGCCGACTACACCGATCCTGAGCTGCAACGCACCATCAATGCGCGCGGCTGGATGTTGTGGCCCCCGGTACCATACAGCTACGGCACAATCGTCAAGGACCTGGCCACCCCGGCGCCATCGCCGCCGTCTTGGCAGAATCCGCTCGGCACGGATGATGAGGCCCGCGACGTGCTTGCCCGCGTGATCTACGGCTTCCGCCTGTCGGTGCTGTTCGGCTTCGCGCTGACGGTGCTGTCCTCGGCGGTCGGCGTCGCCGCCGGCGCGGTGCAGGGCTATTACGGTGGCCTGACCGACCTGCTGTTCCAGCGCTTCATCGAGATCTGGAACGGCATGCCTCAGCTCTACTTGCTGATTATCCTCGGCAGCATCATCACTCCCGGCTTCTGGGTGCTGCTGGTGTTCCTGCTGCTGTTTTCCTGGATGAACCTGACCGGCGTGGTGCGGGCGGAGTTCCTGCGCGGACGCAATCTCGACTATGTGCGCGCGGCGAAGGCGCTGGGCGTGGCGGACGGATTTGTGATGTGGCGCCACATCCTGCCAAACGCGATGGTGGCGACGCTGACCTTTCTTCCCTTCATCCTGTCAGGCTCCGTAACGATCCTGGCCAGCCTCGACTTCCTCGGCTTCGGCCTGCCGCCCGGCTCGCCGTCGCTCGGCGAACTTGTCTCCCAGGGCAAGAACAATCTCCAGGCGCCGTGGCTCGGCTTCACCGCGTTCTTCGTGCTCGGCGGCGTGCTGACTCTCCTGATCTTCGTGGGGGAGGCCGTCCGCGACGCCTTCGACCCGCGCCGGCTGCCCACATGAGTCTGGTTGAAGTTCAGAACCTGTCGGTCGCGTTCGGCGAAACGCGGGTCGTGGACAACGTGTCGTTCACGCTCGACCGGGGCGAGACCCTTGCGCTGGTCGGCGAATCCGGCTCCGGCAAGTCGCTCACCGCGCTGTCCCTGCTGCAGCTTCTGCCCTCGGGCGGCAGCAATCCAGCCGGCCGCATCCGGCTCGACGGCGTGGACATGATCGGGGCCGCCCCGGCCGCGCTCCACCTCGCCCGCGGAGAACTCGCCGGCATCGTGTTCCAGGAGCCGATGACCAGCCTCAACCCCTTGCACCGCGTCGGACGCCAGGTCGAGGAGGCGATCCTGCTGCACCGCCGCCTCGATGGCCCACGGCTTCGCAACCGCGTCATCGCGCTGCTGCGTCAGGCCGGGTTCGCCGACGCCGAGCACCGGCTGGACGCCTTCCCGCACCAGCTCTCCGGCGGCCAGCGGCAGCGCGTGATGATCGCCGCCGCGCTCGCCAACGACCCTGCGCTGCTGATCGCCGACGAGCCCACCACCGCGCTCGACGTCACCATCCAGGCGCAGATCCTGGAACTGCTGGCCCGGCTGAAGACCGAGCGCCGCCTGGCGTTGCTGCTGATCACACACGACCTGGAAATCGTCCGCCGCTACGCCGACCGGGTCTGCGTCATGAAGGACGGCCGGATCGTGGAGGCCGGCCGCGCCGCCGCCGTATTCGCCGAGCCCGCCCATCCCTACACGCGGATGCTGCTGGCCGCGGTGCCGAAAGGCCGGCCCGCCCCGCTGTCCAACCGGGCCGCAACCCTTGTCGATGCCGCCAACATCCGCGTCCACTTTCCGATCCGCCGCGGGCTGCTGCGCCGCACGGTCGGCCACGTGCGCGCCTGCGACGGGATCTCGCTGTACGTGCGCGAGGGCGAGACGCTGGGGCTGGTCGGCGAGTCCGGCTCCGGCAAGACCACGGTCGGCCTTGCCGTCCTGCGGCTCGGCCCGGGCGAAGGCCGCATCGATTTCGCCGGCCAGGACTTGTCCACTCTCGACCGCCGGGCGCTCCGCCGGCTGCGCGCCCGCATGCAGATCGTCTTCCAGGACCCCTATGGCAGCCTGTCGCCCCGATTCAGCGTGGGCGACATCGTCGCCGAGGGGCTGCGCGTTCACGAGCCCGGCCTGTCCCGCACCGAGCGCACCCGCCGCGTCGCCGCCGAGTTGGAGGAGGTCGGCCTCCCCGCCGAGGCCGCCGACCGCTACCCGCACGAGTTCAGCGGCGGCCAGCGCCAGCGCATCGCCATCGCCCGCGCCATGGTGCTGAAGCCCCGCTTCGTCGTCCTCGATGAACCGACCAGCGCCCTGGATATGTCGGTGCAGGCGCAAATCGTCGAACTGCTGCGAAAACTGCAGCAGCGCCACGGCCTCGCTTACCTGTTCATCAGTCATGACCTGAAGGTCGTGCGGGCGCTGGCCCATCGGGTCGTCGTGCTGCGCCGGGGCCGCGTGGTGGAGCAGGGCGACGCCGAGACGATCTTCGCCAATCCGCGCGAGGAATACACCCGCGACCTGATGACGGCAGCCTTCACCCTGGCCGAAACTTGAGCGCCCGTTTTCAGGCTTGTGTTGGCGTACCGCGCCACCCGCCGCCCATATGCGTCGCCTTCAAGAGTCGCGGGAGGCCCGCCATGGAGCTTGTTCGCTACGTTTTGCCGCATCTGCTGGCCGGGTGCATCGGCGGACTGGTCGCCGCAGGGGGTATCGTGGCTTGCAATGTTGGCGGCTTGCGCGACCTGATCTTCCATAGTCAGGATGGGCCGCTCGCTTATGCGCTGCTGTCCTTTGGGTTTGTCGTTACGTTTGGGTCGGCCGCAATAGGACATGCGATCATCTCGATCGGCGCCGACCAGGACTGAGGGCTCCGCCCCCAGACCCCCGGCAGGGGCGCTGCCCCTGCACCCCGCCAAGGGCCGACGGCCCTTGGAACCCCCGACTTATAGGCCGAGGCGGGATCGGAATGCTTCGTCCCGCAGGCTGACTTCCTGGCCGGTCAGGTCATCGGCCGCCGGCGTGCACAGGTAGACGATCGCGACTGCGGCATGCGCGACCGGCGTGAGCTGCTCACGTGGGATCTTGCTGATCGGGTTCAACCCGGACGCGCGAATCGCCACGTGCATGTCGGTGTCCGTCGGGCCGGGCTGGAAGCCGAACACACCGACTCCCTTGTTGCCGTACTCCAGCGCAACCGAGCGGGTCAGCATCTGCAACCCAGCCTTCCCGGCACAATACGCGCCCCAGCCGGCCAGCGGACGGCCCCCGGCGCCGGACGAGACGTTGACGATCGTCCCGCCACCGGCCGCAATCATCTCCGGCAGCACCGCCCGGACCGCGAAATACGCCCCAACCAGGTTGGTTTCGATGCTCCGCGCCCACACCGCCGGGTCCGTGTCGGCCATCATGCCGATCGGCTCGATCACACCGGCATTGTTGACCAGCGCATCGAGCCGGCCAAACCGCCGCTTCGTCGCCGCAACCACACGCTCGAACGCCGCATAATCAGTCACATCACAGGCGACCGCATCAGCCGTGCCGCCCGCGCTGACGATCTCGCCGGCAACCCTGGCCGCCAGCCGGCCATCCCGCGCCATCAGCATCACCCCGGCACCGGCCCTGCCGAGCGCAAGCGCCGCCGCCGCGCCAATGCCCCGGCTCGCCCCGGTGACCAGCACTGACTTGCCCGTGAGGTCGAAAGACTTGTAGGTCACGCCATGGTTCCTCCTGACCCGGGCGAGGCTAGCACGGTGACGTCACGCTTCCAGTCGATCTTCCATATCCGTTGCGATGCCGCCGTCGTCGAGGCCCGCGCCCGCGGGATCGCGGTCGAGCAGAGCGTCGAGTGCCCGATCGCCGCGATCGATGACCCGCGCATCCTTGCCGACATCGTCGGACAGGTGGCCGAGATCACCGACCTCGGCGGCGGCGTGTTCGAGGCCCGCATCGCGCTGGCCGCCGAAACCGTGGGGGGCGACGCGGGCCAGTTCCTGAACATGGCCCTCGGCAACACCTCACTGCACGACGACATCACCCTGCAGGACATGGTGCTGACGCCGGAGCTGGAGACGGCGCTCGGCGGACCGGGCCACGGCCTGGCCGGGCTCCGCCGCCGTGTGGGAGCGGAAGACCGCGCGCTGACCTGCTCGGCGATCAAGCCGCAGGGGCTCGCGCCCGCGCGGCTGGCCGACCTGGTGGCTCGCTTCGCCGCCGGCGGCGTGGACTTCGTGAAAGACGATCATAGCCTGGTCGATCAGGCCTACGCCCCGTTCGCCGAGCGCGTGCCGTTATGCGCCGCCGCCATCCGCGGCAGCGCGACGCGCTACGTGCCGAACCTGTCGGGCAGTCTCGACACCATGCGCGAACAGCTTCACATCGCCCGGGACGCGGGGCTGGATACCGCAATGGTCGCGCCGATGCTGATCGGGCCGGCGAACCTGCAGGCCCTGGTGCGCGACAATCCGGACTTCGCCTTCTTCGGACATCCGACCATGGGCGGCGGCCGCATCGCGCCGGCACTGCTGTTCGGCACGCTGTATCGCCTGTGGGGAGCCGATGCAGTCATCTTCGTTAACTACGGCGGACGCTTCGGCTATGCGCCGCAGACCTCCCGCGCCATCGCCGAGCGGGCGCGGGCGCCGAACCCGCGGCTCAAGCCGGCCGTCCCGACGCCCGCCGGCGGCATGCTGCTCTCCCGCGTGCCCGAGTTGCTTGATTTCTATGGTCCGGACACGATGTTGCTGATCGGCGGCGACCTGCTGCTGGCGCACGAACAGCTGGCGGAAGAGACCGCCGCTTTCACCCAGGCCGTGGCCAGGCATAGCTTCCCGGTGTTGGTCTGACCCGACGATCGGGTTCACGCCGATACGGGACGCGCAGGACGCCGTATCCTGGAGAATGTGGCGGCGCCCGCCGCGACGGAGGCCCATAATGGACACCGAGACGAAGCCTCTGGTGCGCGGCTTCCGCGACTTCCGGTGGGACGAGGTCGAGCACCGCCCTTACAAGGACGAGGGTGCCGCACCGTTCAAGGCGATCTCCCGCCAGGCGCTGTTCGACGAGCCGGCGCTCGGCTGCGAGCTCCGCTATTTCGAGATGGAGGCCGGCGGCCACTCCACACTGGAGCGGCACGAACACATGCACGCCGTGATGATCCTCCGTGGCCGCGGCCACTGCCTGATTGGCGAGACGGTGCGGCCGGTACAGCCTTACGGCCTGGTCACGATCCCCGCCTGGACCTGGCACCAGTTTCGCGCGACCGAGGGCGAAACGTTCGGATTCCTTTGCATGGTGAATCGCCTGCGTGACAAGCCGCAGCTTCCGACAGAACAAGACCTGGAAGCGCTGACACAGAACCCGGACGTGGCTGACTTTCTGGCGCGCTGAGGTCGGACATCTCAAGCCGAAATAAACGTGCCGGTCGGCCCCGGCCGGTCAAGTTCCCGCTGTAACTCGCGCCACGCGACCGCTGCGAATCCGACGAGAACCAATGGCGTAAGCAGCAGTCCTCGTGCAGCGAACAACGACGATAGGCCGGGCCAACCCCAGGACAGCATCGTAAGGGGTCCTAAACGCCAACCCTGCCTCGCCATGACGATGGCGGTCGCGACGGCCAGGGCAACGAGGTCGTAGGTGTAGGCATAAGGCGTGGCAAGAAGCGCCAGCGGCACTGTGAAGGCGGCAAGCAGCGGCGGGCTGAACGCCGGGTTCGACCACGCCCGGATCACGGCGGCGATGGCGCACAAGGTCGAGAGGCTTTGCAGCGCGTAGGCCGCCGGCAGCGCCAGCCCGAACGAACGTGCGGCGGCGAAGACCGTCACCCCGTTCACCAGGTATCCGTTTGGCCACGGCCGCTCCATCACCGAGACCATCAACGGACGGGTGCGTGTCCAGAACAAAATCCATGACTCAGCACCGAAGGTGGCGGCCGTCAGCAGGCCCAGCACGGCGGCGACGGCAATCGCGACGGCAACTGCGCGCCAGGACCGGCGGGCCAGGAACACAACCGGCAGGATGATGTCCATATGGGGCTTGAGCAGGAGCAGGCCGGCACCAATACCCGCGGCCACGGGTCTGGCGGGCGCGAACAGCAGGGCGCCCCACAGCAGAGCCGCGCTGAGCGCGCCGTTCTGACCGAATATGACGTTCTGCAGCATCGCCGGGCTGAGCATCACCGCAATCGCCACGGACCGAGCGAGCCCGCCTGGCGCAAGGTGACGAACAGGGCGCCCGCCGTCGTCACGATCCAGACCAGATAGGCCGGTAGGATGCCGAGGAACGAAAGCGGCAGGCCGAGCAGCAGCGTCGCTGGCGGGTAGCTCCACTCGCTGTCCTCGTAGCGGGGCGAAAACTCCGCGCGCAGCCAGGCGCGGTAAGCGTCGGCGTCGAACAGGGTCGCAAGGTCGGCGTGGCGTGCCAGGTAGCCTCCGCTCCAGAGATTGGCGAAATCGACGACCGGGAGTTTGCGCGACACCAGCGAAGTGCCGTCAGCGCCGACATTGGTCCAGATGAGAAACAGCAGTTCCAGCCCCGGGGCGAGCGCCACGCCGAACCCGACCAGGGTGACGAGCGGCACTCTTTGCATGGACGAACGGGGCGGCATGTTTCACCATGCATAGCCGCGGTTTATAGGCACTCTGACGCTGCGGCTGCGGCTGCGTTGGATTAGCTCACGGGCTGAGCGCCTCCGCAAGCCTCGGCGCAGTTGGCATTCGTTGCCATCGACGCCACAAACAGGAACCCAATCAAGGCAGATTGGTGTCGGCTATCACGGTGCCGGGGTGATGCGACCAACCAGCGCATTTCGGACCGCGCGCAGCCGCTCCCGCTTGGAGAACGCCTTTCGAACTCCCGAAGTGCCGATCCGCGTCGCGTATCTGCCGGCGATCCGCGAAGATCAGCCCATCGCCGCCAGCACGGCCTCCGGGTCACGATATACATGCGTGACGCAGTGCTCGCTGGCCAGGGCGGCGTAACGCGCATCGACCTCGGCCCGCGTCAGCCGTGCGGTGCCGCCGCAAACGATTGCCGCTGCGCCGGCGGCCATGCCCCAGCGCAGCGCTTCCTCCGCCGATCGTCCCTGCGCCATTGCCAAGGTCATCGCGCCCAGGAAGCTGTCCCCCGCCCCCACCGAGGTCTGCACCCGGATCGGCGGCGACGCCATGCGCAGCACGCCATCCCTGGTCGCCAGCAGCGCACCGTCCTCGCCGAGCGACACCGCCACCATTTCAGCCGCGCCGTCGCGCACCAGCGACATCGCCTCCGCCTCCTGCATGCGCGGGTCGGGCAGCTTCCGCCCGAGCAGACCCTCCAGCTCGCCGAGGCTTGGCTTCAGCAGGGTGATGCCGTGATGCAGGGCCGCGCGCAGCGGTTTGCCGTGGGTATCCAGCACGAATCGCTGGCCGCGCCGAGCCACGATATCCGCGATCTGCGCGTAGGCATCCACCGGCAGGCCGTTCGGCAAGCTGCCGCTCGCGATCAGCCAGTCGGCGTCCATATCGGACACCACAGCCAACACCAACTGCCACTCGGCCTCGCTGACCGTCGGCCCTTCAGGCACGAAGCGGTATTCAAGCCCGCTGGAGCGGTCCAGCACGTTCAGGCTGATGCGCGTGCGACCGGCGATCGGTATGATGCGGTGCGTCACACCGGCGTCGTCCAGCAGTTCGTTCAGCACGCGGCCCGGCGCACCGCCGGTCAGCATAATGGCCAGCGTCCTGCCGCCCAGCACATGCACGACGCGCGAGACATTGACGCCACCACCCCCGGGATCGGTGTGTTCGTGGTCGGTGCGAACCTTGTGGGTCGGCCAGACATGTTCCGCCTCGGCCGCCAGGTCGAGGCAGGGATTAAGCGTCAGCGTGACGACACGGGGCGACATGGCCATCCGTTATGCCGCCGCCGATGTGCGGTCTTCGATGTTCGGCGAACCGGGCGCCGGACGCAGGCTCAGCCGGTTCTCTACGCCCAGCACGCCGGGTACGGTGCGCACCAGGTGCTCGGCCTCCGCCGACTGGGGCGGCCCTTCCACCATGCCGGCGAGCGAAACCACCCCGGAATCCACCTTGACCCTGATCTGGCCGATGGGCGTGCAGCGCTCGCCCAGCGCGGCAACCACGCCGTGCGCGATCGACTCGTCCGAGTGCCAGGCATCGTTGCCGTCCCGGATCAACAGCTCCAGCACCAGAGCCCTGACCCCCTTGATGTGCCAGATCGCGCGCTCGGCGGCCTTCTTTTCCGCCTCTCTGCCAACGCTGCCGCTCAGTTTCACGACGCCGTCGTCCACCGAGACCCGAATGTCATCGGCATCCACGTGGCGTGCCCATTCCAATTCCTGCTCAACCCCGCGCTGCAGGGCTCGATCGTCCATCGTGAACTTCTCCGCTTTGTGCGGGAACCTAACTGGGTGGCGTCTCCGGTTGCCTTGATCTGCGTCAACACAGGGCACCCGCCCCGAACAGCCACAGTTGATGCATGCGACCGCGCGAACAATGGTCACTTGCTCGCCGCTCCTTGGGCCCCGGCGGGGTGATCTGGTCGTGCGGGCTTTGAAGTGGTATCTAAGAACCCAATTAACCGCCAGATTGTGGTAAAACAATACCGGATTTAGGTCCGCCCCATGCGCCTGCTCGCCTCCACCGACTTCTCCCTGCGCGTCCTGATCTACCTCGCCGCGGAGCCGCCGGACATCCATGTCAGCGTCGAGACCCTGGCGCGCGAGCTTGGCGGGCTGTCGCGCAACCACCTGCACAAGGTGGTGCAGGACCTGGTCGCGCATGGGCTGGTTCGCACTGTGCGCGGCAAGGGCGGCGGGGTGCAGCTCGCCTTGCCGCCCGACCAGATCCGCGTCGGCGCGGTGGTCCGGCACCTGGAGGCGGATCAGGCGCTGGTGGACTGCTTCCGGAGGGATGGCGGGACGTGCGCGTTGACGCCACGCTGCCGCCTGAAGGGCATGCTCGGCGGCGCACGCCGCAGCTTCTTGCAGAGCCTCGATGCGCACACGCTTGCCGACTGCATTGAGGCGCGGGCGGAACCGTAGGTGTGGGCGGATATCAGAAGCGGGGGGACAGGAGCGAAAGCTGCTGAACGACGCCCGGACTCGGGACCAGCCTGCTGGTCACGGTCGACATCATGATCAACGGCACCCCGAACGGAACTATGCTTGCGGGTGAAGTTGCGGATGGAACGGGAACCAGCGCGTTCGGCCCAAGTTCCGACTCGGCGAACGTGGGCTTCACCGGCCTACCGCCGGAAACGCTTGCGCCGGACGCCGCGCTGCCCTTCGTCGACCTCGGCAGCTTTGCGCCGAATGAGGCGAAGCCGTTCAGTCTCATGTTCACCTACACGTTCGGCGACGGCCGTTCGTGCGACGTCGCGTCGGTTAGCTGCCGGACGCAGACCAGTGCATTGACGTTGGCGCCCGTGCCCGAGCTGGGGACGTTGGGTCTGCTCGGCGCTGGCGTTCTCGGGCTGTTGGCCGCGGGGCGGCGGTCGGGGGTGCGCTGAGACAACCAGCCAGCTCGGCGCGAAGCCAGTACCTGGCTGGATCGGGCTGGAACGTTGGAGCCCGACGGAAGGTCCCAGTGGCAGCTTCTGAAGAAGCTGTTCTGGCAGGACATGGCATGCCCAGAGCCGCCTCACCCGGCTCTGCCTATAGCCAGCGGACAATCTCCCCGAGATCGGGACCCTTCGGGATTGGCGGCGCCGGCAGCCGCGGCGTGCCAAGATACAGAAAGCCGACGATCTGATCCTGGTCGTTCAAGCCAAGCGCCGCGTGCAACCCGCGATCGTACATCAGCCAGCCAGATCGCCAGACGCCGCCGAACCCCAGTGCCTGAGCGGCCATCTGCATCGCCATCACCGCACATCCGGCGGCAAGCTGCTGATCGAACACCGGCACGACGTCATGCGGCCTGGGCGTAGCAACGACAACCACTACCATCGGTGCCCGATGCGGCATACGCCTCGCGCGCTCGACCACGGCGTCTGGCTTTCCGCTGGCGATCGCCGCTTGTTGCATCAGCGCTCCGAGGCGATCGAGACCCTCGCCCGTCGCAACGATGAACGCGTACGGGCGCAGCCGCAGGTGATCCGGGACCCGCGTCGCCGCCTCGAAAATCAGCGCCAACGCATCTCCCGCCGGCGCCGGAGCATCGAGCGCAAGACAAGACCGGCGCTGCAAAATCAGCCCCAGGCGCTCCCTGGGACCGGCCTTATGCGTCATGATCGCGCGCACCTATTTATGCACCGTCTCCATTATTCCAAAACGGCGCAGCCTGGGAGGAAGTCCATTCGGTCATCCAGTCGTGCCCCCTGACGAGCTCGCGCGCCCGGAGCGTCGCGGGTCCACGCGCTCCAGGTTGGCGGAGGTTGCGTGTCTCCGCCTCGCTGGTCACGATCGGCGCGGCGCTCCGGCCATTATGCAACGCGATCCGCCTGTCGCCAATCAGCGCAAGCAAGGGATCATGCGTCGTAATCAGTAACGATCGTGTCGCATCGACGCCGATGACGGTGCGGCCCTTGCTGGCGAGCACGGCAGCGAGCGGCGAGCCCAACTTGCCAAGGCCGACAACAGCGATGTCCACGACCTGAGTTTCCGTCAGATCAGGCGTTGACCGATTGGTTGCGTCGCACCTGCTGTTCGATCCAGCGACAGGTGTCGGCGATCCCGGCTGCCACTGGCAGGCTGGGACTCCAGCCGAGCCTGGTCCGGATCAACCGGTTGTCGGAATTGCGGCCTCGCACGCGTGTAGGACCGGGAATATTGTTGATCCCGAGCGGCATGTTGGCGACCTGCATCACCATGAGATCGTATGCGTGTGCCTGAAGAGTTAACCGCAATAAAGTAGTTAACCGTAAGCAATAAGTCCTGAGTGCCGGCCAATACGCATAAACGAATCCGGAAAGCGGCGTTACTCAAGGCTGGCGAGTTACCCTTTCGGTGACGCTGCCGGCCGACCACCGAGACGCGAGCCGGGTAGCCAGGACGGATGACGTGCAATTGATAGGCTGGAAGAGCAAGCAGCGCGACTTGCGAACAGACCGCACCACACGACGGGACCGTGACATCGACCCGGGTAATGCGGGCCACCGAGCGCCATTGAGGAATCGGCCCCCTCTGGACGCAACGGCAGAGCAGCCCCACGCACAAGGCTTTCCCCCACGGCCGTGCCCCAACGGTCGTGCGTAAATTCATTGAGAGCAATGCACCTCGGGCATGTCATTCTCCGCAAGCTCCGTGCAGCGTTTGGGCCGCTGCCCATCCGCCAACGGGCGTCCCAATCATAACAAGAACTCGCCGGTTCACTGGGAGAGCTTCCAGGATTGCAACATTATGGACAAAGAGCCTTCAGTCACCTCTGGCGCTATCTTTTACGAAGTTATACCGTCCGCCCTTTCCGATGACCGCTCCGTCTGTGTAGTCTGTGTAGGGCGGATCAGCGAAGCGCCATCCGCCATTGCCGCCAGCCGCACCGCAAGAGGCGGAAGGCGCTTGGCCCTGACCGGTCAGCCCAATGGGCGGTTGGTATTACATCCAGGCCGGCGCTCGGCGGGTTCACCCGGCGCAACAGTCGGCCGCCATGCGCCGATTAGCGGCGCTCGTGCCGCGCGCCGTGCGTCACCGCACTGCACTCGGCTCGCCGGTTGCCAGGTCCTGGGCGTTCCCCGACGCAATCATCGGCACTCTTCTGATTTTTGCCGGTGGTCTCGCACTGGTGGGGTATGACGCATTGCTTTCGCGGTTACATGCAGCCGACATATCGCTCGTGTCGCTGCTCGTCGTCTTTGCGGCCGCCACTTGTTCGTCGGTCGCCGGCTTTGCATTTTCGGCCCTGTGTGGAGCAGTTCTGTTTCGCACGCTGAACACGCCCGTTACGGCCGTCGAAATCATGCTGGTTTGCAGCGTCGCGATTCAGAGCCTGAGTGTGCTGGCCTTGCGAAACGAGATCGACTGGCGTTCGCTTCTGCAGTTCGTCGTCGGCGGTGTGATCGGGTTGCCGATCGGGATCTGCGCGCTGCTGAACCTTCCTAAGGGGGCGTATGGGTCGGTGTTCGGCGCGCTTCTGATCGCTTACGGCGGGTTCATGGCGCTCCACCCGCCGTTGCGGCTACGGGCGGATGCCGGGGGCTGGAATATTGCCGTCGGGGCTGTTGGCGGGATCACGGGCGGCCTGGCCGCCTTCCCCGGAGCGTTCGTAACAATCTGGTGCGGTCTTAAGGGCTGGAACAAGTCCCGTCAGCGCGGCGTCTACCAGCCCTTTATCCTCGTCATGCAGATTCTGACCATTGCGGCGCTCGCGATGACGCCGATGGCGCGCAATAGTCCGTCGTCGCTCGGCCCCAGCATTATCGGTTACGTGCCGGCGGCGCTGTTGGGCACCATGCTCGGCCTTTGGTTTTTCCGCAGAATGACCGACCGGCACTTCGCTGTTGCCGTGAATGTGCTGCTGGTTGCCGCGGGCGCAGGTATGCTGCTGTAGCCTCGGCGAGCGCGCGCTCGACCGAACCGGACCGGCCCGGACCGACGGGACAGTGCGGCGGACGGCGTCATTACCGGTTGGCGCCGGGGACCCATAGGACGTCCCGGGCGCCATGATCGTTCAGCAGCCGGGCCAGCACGAACAAATGGTCCGACAGCCGGTTCAAATATCGCAGCAGCACCGGGTTCACCGCTTCCGCCGAAGACAACCGCACAACGCGCCGCTCCGCCCTGCGCACGGCCGTCCTCGCCAGATGCGCGTGCGCGGCGCCGGGCGTCCCGCCGGGAAGCACGAAGCTCGACAGCGGCGGCAGTGCGGCATTCATCGCGGCTGCCTCCGCCTCCAGCCGCCCCACCGGCGTATCGGTCAACCGCAGCCGCTCGCCCCCGCCCGGCACGCAGAGATCGGCGCCGGCGTCGAACAGGTCGTTTTGCACGCGCGCCAGCATTGCGTCGGTCTCGGCGTCCGCGGGCGTCTGCAGGCGCAGCAGGCCGATCGCCGCATTGGCCTCGTCCACCGCCCCGATCGCCTCGATGCGGGGGGCGTCCTTGGCCAGGCGCGTCCCATCGCCGAGCGAGGTCTCGCCGCCGTCGCCACCCCGTGTCACCACTGTATTGATCCGCACCATTACGCTCGTTCCTCACCGAAGATCGAAGACCACACGCCAGGGCATCTCGGCCCAAATCGGCTGCCCGTCCTTCACCGCCGGCATGAACCGCCAGGTCCACACCGCATCAATCGCCGCGTGATCAAGTGACGCGTGGCCGGAGCTCTGGAGAACATCGACGCCGGCTGTCAGCCCGGCCGGTGAGATGTGGACCAGCAGCACCACGGCGCCATGCTCGCCGCGCTCGGCGGCAACCATCGGGTAAACCGGCTCCTTGTTGTGCCAGTGGGCGTCGGGCCTGGCCGGGATGACGCGCTCTCCGGAGGCGATGGCATTGGTCTCGAAATCGGCGCCGCCGAACTGGATTTCCGGACCGGGGCGAACCGCCGGGGGCGACAGGGACATCGCCAGACGTGACTCCGGTGCCGCTGCCGGCGTGCCCGCGGGTGGGGCCGGCGAGGTCGGGGGCGCCAGGTCGGGCGGTCCCTCGGCGGTCGGCGGCGACGGCTTGGCGGGCTGCGGCGGCGGGGGCGTGGTTTCCGGCGTGCCCGGCGGCGCTGCTTGCGTTGGCTGCTGCGCCGTCTTCGCCTGTGCCGGGGGCACGACCGGCGCCGTGCTCTCGCCGGCACCCTTGGTCTCCACCATGACCAGTTCCACAGTGGCTGGCGTATCGGGCGCCTCCACGACCGGCGCCCAGCCGCGCAACGTCCAAACGACGATCAAGCCAAGCAAAACCGCATGCGCGCCGAATGAAACCGAGGCGCCGCGGCGCATCGGCCGGTCGCGGGGCGCGGAAACGACCGACAGGCGGATCATGCCGGCGGCAGCAGCCGGGGCGACAGGTCCACCCCGACGCGCAGCCCGAACGCGGAAGCGGCCGCCGGCAGCGCCTGGTCCGCCGGCAGGTCGGCGGCGATGCGGCCCGCCTGCACGACCACGACCCGGTGCGCGTAGGCAATCGCCATCTCGACCGCGTGCAGCACCACCACGATCGTGCGCCCGGCATCCGCGGTGGCGCGCAACAGGCGCAGGATCGCATGGGCGGCGGCGGGGTCCAGATCAGCGGTGGGCTCGTCCAGCAGAAACACCTCGGGCTCCGTCGCGAAGGCGCGCGCCAGCATGGCGCGGCGGGCCTCCCCGCCGGAGATGCGGTCGATCCGGGCCTCGCTCAAGGGCAGAATGCCGCAGGCTGTCAAAGCAGAGGTTACCGGCGCAACGGCAGCATCGCGATGCGGGATGCGGCCGAGCGCCGCGACTTCCCGGACCGTCAGCCCCCAGGCGCAGCGCGCGCCCTGCGGCAGGTAGGCGACGCGGCGCGGGTCCGGCCGGGGCAGGTCGGCCAGCAGCCCGGCGAGGGCACGCAGCAGCGTGGTCTTGCCGGCGCCGTTCGGCCCGCACAGCGCGACCAGCTCACCAGGGCCGGCGGCGAAATCCACATCGCGCAGCACGGTGCGGCCGCCCAGCCCGATGCTTGCCCGGCGCAGCGCAATCATGGGTCCCACGGTCCGGCCTTGCGCAGAATCACCACGAGGAACGGCGCGCCGAGCAGCGCGGTCAGCACGCCCACCGGCACGGGCGCCGAAATGGGCAGGGCGAAGGGCGCCAGCCGCACCAGCATGTCCGCCACGACCAGCAGCGCCGCTCCGCCCAGCGCCGCGCCGGGCAGCAGGGCGCCGGGGCGACGCCCCAGCAGCGGGCGCAGCAGATGGGGCACCACCAGGCCGACAAATCCGATGGCGCCTGCCACCGCCGCGCCAGCGCCCACCGCCAGCGCGGTGCCGGCGGCGGCCAGCCGGAGCGTGTGCGCCACCGGCATCCCCAGGGTCGCGGCGGCGTCCTCGCCCAGGCTGAGCGCATCGAGCCCCGGCCCCAGGCGCAGCAGCAGCGCCATGCCAACCAGGATCGGCGGGGCCGCCAGCGCGACATGGGTGAGGGTCCGGTCCATCAGCCCGCCCATCAGCCAGACCGTGATGTCGGCCAGCGCGAACGGGTTGGGCGCCAGGGCGAGCGCCAGCGCCAGCAGCGCGCTTGCGATGGCGGACACCGCGACGCCCGCCAGGATCAGTGAGGGGCCTGACGGCGCCCGCCCGGCGAACACCAGCAGCAGGGCCGCGCCAACCGAAGCGCCGAGCAGCCCGCCCGCCGGCAATGCCGGCGGGAAGTGCTGGGACAGCCCCCAATAGAACGCGATCACCGCGCCAAGCCCCGCCGTCCCGGTGATGCCAAGCAGCCCCGGATCGGCCAGCGGATTGCGCAATGCTCCCTGCAGCACGGCGCCCGAAAGGCCCAACCCGCCCCCCACCAGCGCCGCCAGCAGCGTCCGCGGCAGGCGAAGCTGCCACAGGATCAGCGCATCCGGTACGCCGACGAAGCCGTCGCCGATCAGCAGCGAAGCGGCGAACAGCGCAGCCAGCAGAAGCGCGAGGCGGCCTGTCATTCAGGCCGCCGCCCGTCGGAATTGCGTCGCGCATGCCCGAGGAGAAATCCAGTTGGCCTTTGTCCAAACAGCCGGTGTCTGATCAGCCTGCGCCCATTTCGCCTGTGTCCCGACAGCCCGCATCCGTACAGCCGGTGTCCGGCCAGCCCGGGGGCTCATCCCGCCAGCCGTTCCGCTGCCTGCACGGTGAACGGCCCGGCACACACGGTCAGCGCAGGCGGCAGCTCCTTGCGGGGGATCCGGTCGAGCGCGGCCCAGCCAAGCGCCTCGGTGGCGAGCGACGGATCGTCCGGGGGCACCGTGGTCACCAGCAGATCGGGCGGGTGCCGCAGCAGCGATTCGAGGCCGACACGCCGGCCGTCCGAAGCGTTCGCAAGGCCAGCTTCGCGCAGCACCGCGTCCATCAGCGTGCCCGGCCCGGCGGTATAACCGCGCGCCTGCCAGACCAGAGCGCTCAAGCGGTGCGCCCGGCGGGGTAACGCGGCCAGCCGGGCGTCCATGGCGGCGATCAGCGCCTCACCGCGTTCCGGCACGCCGAGCAGTGCGGCCAGCGCCCTGGTTTGCTTGCGAATCCCGTCGAAGTCCTGCGGCATGTCGATCCGAATCACGCGCAGCCCCTCGCGCTCCAGCAGGGCAAGCGTCGTCTGGGCGCCGAACGCGCCGCCCAGCACGAGATCAGGCGCGAGCCGCATCACCGCCTCCGCCGAAGCGCGGACGACCGGCAGGCGGCGGGCCAGGCCGGCAACAAACGACAGCGCCGGATCGCGCGCCAACGGCGAAAGCGCTGCGACCTTCTCCGGCGCCAGCAACACCAGCATCTGGTCGGCGCACACATTCAGCGAGACCACGCGCTGAGCGAAAGACGGAGCACAGACGACCGAAGACAGGAACATCAGGGCGCATGCCGGAGCCGGGCGACAGAACAGACGAGGCATCCATCGACCGCATGCGGCCTTTGCCCCGTCCTCCGTCCCCGGTCTTCCGGCCCCCGCCTTCCGCCTCACAGCACCAGGACGCCTTGTTGCCTGGCCTTGACCTCGGGCTCGACATGGATGGTGATCATCAGGTTCGCCATCTCCGCCGTCAGCGCGTCCTCGATGCGATCGCAGATGGCGTGCGCCTCGCTGACGGTCATGCTGCCTGGCACCACCAGATGAAATTCGAGAAACGCCAGCTTGCCGGCCTGGCGCATGCGCAATTCGTGAGCCTCGATCGCCCCTTCGGCGTTTTCCGCCACCAGCGTGCGAATCCGGCCGATTACCGCGGGCTCGGGGGCGGCGTCCATCAGGCCGTTAACCGAGGCGGTTATCTTAGCCAGCCCAGCCCACAGCACATAGACGCCGACCGCGGCGGCCAACGCCGGATCGAGCCACGATTGCCCGGTCAGGACGGCGATCCCAACGCCGATCAGGACGCCCAGCGAGCTGACCAGATCGGACAGCAGGTGCCTGCCGTCGGCCGCCAGCGCCGGCGAGCGCAGCCGGCTTCCAGCGCGAATCAGCAGCACGCCCCAAAGTCCGCTCAGCAGTGTGGCGGTGGCGTTCAGCGTCAGGCCCCGGGCGGGCATCACCAGCCGAGGCGGGTCGTTCCAGCTCGCCCAGGCGGCGTGGAAGATCGACCAGGCGGCGGCAGCGATCAGCACCGCTTCGACCACCGCGGCGAAGAACTCCGCCTTGCTGTGGCCAGAGGGGTGGCCAGAGGGGTGGCCAGAGGGGTGGCCAGAGGGGGGGCTGGTGGGGGGGCCGGTGGGGGGGCCGGTGGGGGGGCCGGTGGGGTGGCTGGCGTCCGCGGGCCGGGCGGCGGCCCGCAGCGCGACCAGGGCGGTGGCGCCGGCGACAACGTTTACCGCACTCTCCAGCGCGTCGGCGTAGAACGCGGTGCCGCCGGTCAGCCACCAGGCCGCGCCCTTCAGCCCCAGCACGGCCAGCCCCAGCACCGCCAAGCCGAACACGGCCAGCCCCAGGCCGCCGCTGCCGATCCCGATTGGTTCCGCCCCGGTCACGCGTACTCCGTATCGCCGCCTTAGCCCTGTAGCAGACCCCGGCTGCCCCGTCAGCCGCGAGACGCGAGAGCCGTTGACTTGCAGGAAGGTCGTTGACAGACGCGGGACGATGCCGGATGCGGACGCTGTTCAGAGCAACGCGGAGAGAATCGCATGCGCCGACTAGTCTTCAGCCTCGCCGTCGCGGGCACGCTGGTCGCCCAGCAAGCGGCTGCGGCAGAGCTGCAATGCCTGCCGCAGTCGGAACGGTCGGTGTTCGAGGTCGCAGCCCTGCGCAGTCATTTGATGGTGCTCGCGACTGGCTGCCAGGATGACGAAGGGTACAACGCCTTCATCCGCAAGTTCCAGGGCGACCTGATGGCGAACGAGAAGGCGGTAGGCGCGTATTTCAGCCATCGCTACGGCAAGCGTGCGCAGTCGGAGCACGACCGCTTCACGACCGATTTGGCGAACGCCGAATCGGATGTCGGCATGCACCTGGGCAGCGATTTCTGCCCGCGGAACGGCGCGCTGTTCGCGGAAGTGCTGTCGCTCCGCTCCCCGAGCGAGCTTGCCGCCTACGCCGCCGGCAAGGACCTCGTGCCCCCAACGATCGACCCGTGCGCCGGGGCTCCCGCCGCCAAGGGCGGCCCGGTTCAGAAGGCCTCCGCACACACCAAGAAGAAACTGCACTGATACAGGATGAAAGGTAGGGCGTGATAAGCTCTTGCGCTATCCGCCATTACCGTCGGCGGATGGTGCTCCGCTTATCAGCCATACATGCCTGCAGGGCAGTTCGTTATTATGCCGAAGCCTGGGTCTATTCAGCGGCGACCTTGACGTCTTCCAAACCGATGCCCCGGGCGACGGCGGCGCCAAAGTCCGGATGCACCTTGTACCAGTGGCGCAGCATTCGCTCCTGGATCGGGCGCGGGTCGTCGATCCCCATAGCGGGATTGGTCATGCTGCCCACGATGTTCTCGACCAGATGCTGCCGCCCGACGTCGTCGAGCGCTTTCTCCCACAACGCGCGGGGCTGGCCGTAATAGTCCTCATCGTCGCATTTATACGCATAGCGCGCGGCGTTGCCGTCGATCCGCAACGGCGGCTCCTGCACCGACGGATCCTGCACCGGACCGCCGAACGAGTTAGGCTCGTAATCCACCGAGCCGCCGCCATTGGCGTCCACCCGCAGCGTGCCGTCGCGGTGGTAGTCGTGAACCGGGGCGTGCTTCGCCTGGTTCACCGGCACCTGCTGATAATTGACCCCCAGCCGGTAGCGATGCGCATCCGGATATGACAGCACGCGGTTTTGCAGCACCTTGTCCGGGCTGAAGCCGATGCCGGGGACGACGTTGGAGGGCTCGAACGCCGCCTGCTCGACCTCGGCGAAGTAGTTCTCTGGGTTCCGGTTCAGCTCCAGAATGCCGACCTCGATCAGTGGGTAGTCGCCGTGCGGCCAAACCTTGGTCAGGTCGAACGGGTGCCACTTGTAGTTGTCGGCTTCGGCCTCCGGCATCACCTGAACGGAAAGCTTCCATGTCGGGAACTCGCCGCGGTTGACCGCCTCAATCACGTCGCGCGTCGAGAAATCGGGGTCCTCGCCGGTCATCTTGGCGGCCTCCGAATCGGTGAAGTTGCGGATGCCCTGCTGGGTCTTGACGTGGAACTTGACCCAGAACCGCTCGCCGTTGTTGTTCCAGAAACTGTAGGTATGGCTGCCGTAACCGTTCATGTACCGCGCGGAAACGGGCGTGCCGCGATCGGAATACAGGATCATCACCTGGTGGATCGCTTCCGGCGACAGGCTCCAATAGTCCCAGCGGCGCCAATGCGGCTTGAGGTGGGTGCCCGGATCGCGTTTCTGCGTGCGGATGAAATCGGAGAATTTCAGCGGATCGCGGATGAAAAAGGCCGGCGTATTGTTGCCGACGAGGTCCCAGTTTCCCTCCTCGGTGAAGAACTTCAGGGCGAAGCCCCGCGGATCGCGAGCCGTATCGGCTGAGCCGCTCTCGCCGCCCACAGTGGAGAAGCGGGCGAAGAACGGGGTTTCCTTGCCGATGGCGCCAAACAGGTTTGCTCGGGTATAGCGCGAGATGTCCTGCGTGACGCGGAATGTGCCGTAGCCGCCGTAACCTTTGGCGTGCACCACCCGCTCCGGCACACGCTCGCGGTTGAAGTGCGCCATCTTTTCGATCAGGTGGAAATCCTGCATCAGCACCGGCCCGCGTGGACCCGCCGTCAGCGAATTCTGGTTGTCCGGCACCGGGTTACCGAAGGCAGTGGTCAGGCGTTCGGGCTTGTCGCTCATCGCGTTTCCTCTCAAATTCCTGAGTCTCATGAGCGCAGCGGAACGCGTCGCGTGCCCAAAGTCACGTGATCGTGTCCACTTTGGCGGTCTGACGGGCATCAAGCCCCGGCTTGGTCCAGGGTTGGCCGTGTACCACCGACTGGAACGTCGCTGACGGGCGCGAGCTTTCAAGCGTGATACTCGGCCGGCCGACAGCGCGCGCCGCTTTGTGTTCGGCCGCGATGGGACCGTTGAAGCGTGGAACGAGGTTAAAGCCGGCAGTTACTTTTCAGAGCTCGACCTGTTGGATCGGAACGCGACGAGCAATGCCAGGACAAGGCGACATGTTCGATTGCCTCATCGTTGGCGGCGGGCCTGCGGGCCTGACCGCCGCGCTCTATCTCGCCCGGTTCAAGCGCCGCTTTCTGGTGGTGGACAGCGGCGCGCCGAGGGCCGCGTGGATTCCGGAAAGCCACAACATCCCGTTTTTCGCCGAGGGCATATCGGGCCGCGAGATCCTGGCGCGCGAGCGGGAGCATGCGGGTCGCTACGGGGTCAACATTCTGCCGGGGGCCGTGACCGGACTGCAAAAGCTGCCGGACAGTTTCGTCGCAAGCATTGCAGCGACGGACAGTGGGACACGACAGATCGGCGCGCGTCGTGTCCTGCTCGCGACCGGCGCGGAGGACGTCGAACCGGCGCTGCCCGATCTGGCGGACGCGGTACAGCGTGGTCTGGTGCGCTATTGCCCGATCTGCGACGGCTATGAATCGCGCGACCGGAAGATCGCCGTGATCGGTCACGGCGCGCGCGGCCTGGGCGAGGCCGTGTTCATCGCGCGAACCTACTCGGACAACGTTACGCTGCTGACGCTCGGGGAATGCATGGCGCTGACGCAGGAGCAGCGGGCGACGGCGGAGCAACATGGAATCAAGATCGTCGAGCACCCGGTCGCGGCGCTCGATGTGGAGGGGGACAGGATTGCGGCGATGCGCACCGGCGGGGGGCAGGAACTCCGTTTCGACGTGCTCTACTCCGCGCTTGGCCTGATCTATCGCACGGAGCTGGCCGTCGCGCTTGGCGCCCGGCACGAGCCGTCGGGGCCGCTTGTGGTGGACGACCACAAACAGACCAGCGTCACGGGGCTCTATGCAGCCGGCGTGATCGCCGGCGGTCTCGACCAGATCGTGGTTGCTATGGGCTACGCGGCCATCGCCGCCACCGCCATCCACAACCGGTGCGATTTGCCGATGGATGATGAGGCAGTACGGCGCAGGTGGTGATCGGCCGATCGGCCCGGATCAGATCGAGATGAAGCTCTGCAGTTTCGCTCGCACAAGTTGCGAAACTCGTAGCGGCACAGAGCCACCCGCAAAGCGAATCGGCCTGGCCAGGATATCGATGCTCCGCACATGGCTGGTAAGCACCTCGCCAGTGACCGACAGGCCCTGCGGCAACACTACGCTGGTCGGAAACGGCCAAACCCGCGAGGTGATCGGGCACACGACGGCCAGCCCCGTGTTGGCGCTGAACGCTGCCGCCGAGATCACGAGAGCCGGACGGTGGCCAGCCTGCTCTCTCCCGCGGGTCGGGTCGAAGTCGGTCCAGATCAGGTCTCCCGCCTCCGGCACATAGCCGGCGTCCGTCATTCGGCGACCACTTCACGCCCCTCATCCGGTCCCCAATCATAGGCACCGGCATACTCAGAGCGCCACTCGCTCGGACTCTTTCCCCGGAACAGCTCTTCCAAGCTGAAGCGAGGGGCCGCACGCCGTATGACTATTTCACCCGCCTCTGCGGCGATCTCTACGCGCTCGCCATCACGAAGCTCGGTCGCCTCGATGATCTCTCCCGGAAGGCGAACCGCCAGGTTGTTGCCCCACTATTGGATGCCTCCTTGCAGAGTATCCTTAGAATAACCCAGCGCACGAGACCAATTGCTTGCACCATTCGTCTTCACACGGCTCGGACCGAAGGGGCCGCGTCCCGGCCATCCACCCACCGGTGGACGGCCGGGACCAGCCTCGTCGAGATCAGCCGCCGACGCGGTTCTCGATCAGGTCGTTCACCACGCCCGGATCGGCGAGGGTGGACGTATCGCCCAGGCTGTCGGTCTCGTTGGCAGCGATCTTGCGCAGAATGCGCCGCATGATCTTGCCGCTGCGGGTCTTCGGCAGCGCCGGCGCCCACTGGATCGCGTCCGGCGAGGCGATCGGACCGATCTGCTGGCGCACCCAGGCCACCAGTTCCTTGCGCAACGGCTCGGTGGGCTCCTCGCCCGCCTTCAGCGTGACGTAGGCGTAGATGCCCTGGCCCTTCAGATCGTGCGGGAAGCCGACCACCGCGGCCTCGGCGACCTTCGGATGGGCGACCAGCGCGCTTTCCACTTCGGCGGTGCCCATGCGGTGGCCGGAGACGTTGATCACGTCGTCCACCCGCCCGGTGATCCAGTAATAGCCGTCCTCGTCGCGCCGGGCGCCGTCGCCGGTGAAGTACAGGCCCTTGAACGCCGAGAAATAGGTCTGCACGAAGCGTGCATGGTCGCCGAACACGGTGCGCATCATGCCAGGCCACGCATCCGAGATGCACAGGTTGCCTTCAGCAGCGCCCTCGACAACCTGCCCCTCATTGTCGATCAGCACCGGCTTGACCCCGGGCAGCGGCAGCGTCGCCGAGCCGGGCTTCAGCGCGGTCGCGCCGGGCAGCGGGCTGATCAGAATCCCGCCAGTCTCGGTCTGCCACCAGGTGTCCACAATCGGGCAGCGATGGTCGCCGACCACCCGCTCATACCAAAGCCAGGCTTCCGGATTGATCGGCTCGCCGACGCTGCCCAGGATGCGCAGGGACGCGCGGCTGGTCTTCTTTACCGGCGCCTCGCCGTCGCGCATCAGCGCACGAATGGCGGTGGGTGCGGTGTAGAAGATGTTGACCTTGTGCTTGTCCACGACCTGCCAGAAGCGGCTGCTGTCGGGGTAGTTCGGAATGCCCTCGAACATCACCGTGGTGGCGCCGTTCGCCAGCGGCCCGTACACGATATAGGTGTGCCCGGTTACCCAGCCCACGTCGGCGGTGCACCAGTAGATCTCGCCCGGCTGGTAGTCGAACACCGCCTCATGCGTGAAGCTGGCCCAGACCAGGTAGCCGCCGGTGGTGTGCAGCACACCCTTCGGCTTGCCGGTGCTGCCGGAGGTGTACAGGATGAACAGCGGCGCCTCGGCGTTCAACTCGGTCGGCGGGCAGTCGGGCGATGCGGCCGCAAGCAGCGTCGCGTAGTCGTGGTCGCGTCCGGGTGTCATCGGCACATCGCCGCCGGTGACCTTCACCACGATCACGGTCTTCACGCCGGGAGACATCTCCACGGCCGCGTCGGTGTTGACCTTCAGCGGCACCTTGCGCCCGCCGCGCCGACCTTCGTCCGCGGTGATGATCACCTCGGAGCCGCAATCCGTGACGCGATTGGAAAGGCTGTCCGGTGAGAAGCCGCCGAACACCACCGAATGGATAGCGCCGATGCGCGCACAGGCCAGCATCGCCACGGCCGCTTCGGGCACCATCGGCAGGTAGATCGTGACCCGGTCGCCCTGCTTGACGCCGAGCGTCTTCAGGGCGTTGGCCAGCCGGCAGACCTGGTCGTGCAGTTCGCGGTAGGTGACGTGCTTGCTGACCGTGGGGTCGTCGCTTTCCCAGATGATGGCGGTCTGGTCGCCGCGCGTCGCCAGGTGGCGGTCCAGGCAAGAGGCCGACGCGTTCAGCGTGCCGTCCTCGAACCACTTGATATCGACGTTGCCGGTGAAGCTGGTGTTCTTGATCTTGGCCGGCGCCTTGATCCAGTCGATCCGGCGCGCCTGCTCCGCCCAGAACGTCTCCGGGTCGCGCGCGGCCTGCTCGTACATCTGATGGTAGCGTTCCGCGTTGACGAGCGCATGGGCCGCGATCTCCGGACGCACCGGGAACAGCTTCGTTTCGGCGTGATGGGTATCAGGCATGGACGGTTTCCTCGTTTACTGGCCTTCTACGCGGGTCAGGGGCCGGCATCCTGGGAGACCCATATAATGCCGTCCTTGATCTGGATCATGACGGAGTCCAGCCGATCGCCGTAGCAAGGGCCGTGGAGACACTCACCATCGTCGATCCGGAACTCTGCGCCATGGGTGGCGCAGACAATACGGTCTCCGTCGGCGGAGAGAAAGTGGCCGGGCACCCAATCGAGCGGCAGACCGAGATGCGGGCAGGCATTCACGTAGACAACCACCGTGCCGCCGCGCCGGATGGCAAACAGGCCGTGGAAGCCTCCAGGCGGGGGCGGGAAGCCGCGGGAGCCGCCCTCCGGGATATCTTCGGTGCGGCAAAGCATACGCAGCCCGGGGCCGATCAGCCCGGCCATCCGCCCATCCGGCACAGCCGGTCCCAATGGGCCTTGGACACCGGCATCACCGACAGGCGCGACTGCCGCACCAGCGCGAAGTCGGCAAATTCGGGGTCAGCCTTGATCGCGGCGAGCGAGACCGGGTTCGGCATCGGTCCGACCGCCTTCATGTCCACGCACACCCAGTTGCCAGCGTTACCGCCCCCTGACTTTTGGCCCCCTGGCTTGTTGCCTTTCTGCGGGCTGGTCTCGGCGGTCGGATCGGGATACGCCTCCCGCACCACCTCCACCACGCCGACGATCTCCTTGCCGATGTTCGAGTGATAGAAGAATGCAAGGTCGCCCAGCCGCATGGCCGCCAGGTTGTTGCGCGCCGTCGCGTTGCGCACCCCTGTCCACGGCTCGGCGCCGCTTGCCGCCTGCTGCTCCCAGGAGAACGCATCCGGCTCCGACTTCACCAGCCAGTAGTGCCGCATCAGGCTTGCTGGCCGTCCTTGAACACGGCGCGGTAGGCGTTGATCTCCGTGCTCCGGAACAGGCCGGCCTCGGTGTACGGATCGGCCGCGGCGAACGCATCGGCGGCGGCGCGGTCAGCCAGGTCGACCACCAGCAGGCTGCCGCGCGGCGTGCCTTCGGCATCCAGCAGGGGGCCGGCCAGCACGAGCTGGGAGGCGTGGCCTGTCAGGTAATCAAGATGGGCGGCACGGGTGGCAGCGCGCAGCGCGGCGGTGTCCGGCTTGTCGGTACAGAGGATCGCGAACAGCATGAATAATCCTTCAGGCATAGGCCGTAGACGGGCAACCGGGTTCACACTAGGACATCGCTGCCCGCCTTCAAACGGCGGTTGGCCAGGAATAGGATGACCGGCGTGGACGCAAGCTCCCTCGTCTCCCCGCCTCCCAGCCAAAGGAGCGCGGGGCGAAATCTGCATCGCTTCGCCAACCCTGGGCGCTTCCTGCGCATCTCCGGCGCGGTGCTGCCATGGCTCGCCGTAAGTGCGGTCGCGCTGATCGCGGTCGGGCTTATCTGGGGGCTGTTCTTCGCGCCGGCGGACTGGCAGCAGGGCGACGCGGTCCGGATCATCTACATCCATGTCCCGGCCGCCTGGCTCGCTTCCGGCGGCTATATGGCGCTGGCGGTCTGCTCGGTGCTGTCCCTGGTCTGGCGGCATCCGCTGGCCGACCTCGCCGCCGCCGAGATCAGTCCGGTGGGCGCCGGCTTCACCGCGCTGTGCCTTGCCACCGGCAGCCTGTGGGGCAAGCCGATGTGGGGCGCCTGGTGGGTGTGGGACGCGCGGCTGACCTCCGTGCTGGTGCTGTTCTTCCTTTATATCGGCCACGTCGCCCTGGTGCGCGCGTTCGACGACCCGGTGCGCGGTTACCGCGCCGGCGCGATCCTGGCGCTGATCGGCGTGGTGAACCTGCCGATCATCAAGTTCAGCGTCGATTGGTGGAACACGCTGCACCAGCCGGCCACGATCAAGTTCACCGGGGCGCCGACAATGTTTGTCGGGATGCTGTGGCCGCTGATGATCTGCCTGCTCGGCTACACGCTGGCCTTCGTCGCGATCGTGGTCGCGCGGACCCGTGCGGCGGTGATGGAGCGGCGCATCCGCGGGCTGCTGATGGCACGTGCCGCAGAGGATACAGCGGCATGACCCACCTGCCCTTCATCGTCGCGTCCTATGCGCTGGGGCTGCTGATTCCCGGTGCATACGGGATTGCCGCGTATGTCCGCATGCGGGGCGCCCGCGTCCGTCTGGCCGCCATCGATCCCCGCCAGCACCGGAGCGCTCGATGACCCGCAAGCGCCGCCGGCTCTATATCCTGCTTGCGTGCGGGCTCGGGCTTGGGTCCGCGACCGCCCTCGCGCTGACCGCCTTCCGCGACAACATGGTGTTCTTCCTCGCCCCGTCCGACATTGCCAACAAGGCGCCGCCGATGGGCCGCAGCTTCCGCCTGGGCGGACTGGTCGAGAAGGGTTCGGTGCACCTGTCCAGCGTGGCTGGGCACCCGACAGCCGAGTTCCGGATGACCGACGGCGCCGCCACCGTCGCCGTGAGCTATGCCGGCATCCTCCCCGACCTGTTCCGCGAGGGGCAGGGCATCGTGGCGCTCGGCACCGTCCAGCCGGACGGCTCGTTCCGCGCGTCCGAGGTGCTGGCCAAGCACGACGAGACCTACATGCCGAAGGAAGTGGCTGACGCCCTGAAGAAGTCCGGCCGCTGGAATCCGAGCCAGGGCGAGGCGCCGCCGCCGCCTTCGACCTGGAACACGATGTCGGTCAAGCAAGGCGGATGATGCGGCGATCCGGGCGTACTTCGCGGCCGTTCGCGGTCCGTACCGCCTTCGCGGCGTCTGGCCGCCCGCCGTTTGCGGGCAGGCGGCAGCGATCGGGCCGGCGGCTCACTTCGCACCACGTCTTTGCCGGGAGCGCGCATGATTCCTGAACTCGGTCATTTCGCGCTCGCGCTGGCGGTCGTTATTGCCACGGCGCAGATGATCCTGCCGCTGTGGGGCGCCTATCGGCGGGACGCCCGGCTGATGGCGTCGGCGCCGGCGCTGGCGATCGGCCAGATGATCGCGCTCGTCACCGCCTATGGTTGCCTGATCTGGAGCGCGGTCACGGACGATTTCTCCGTGCTCAACATCGCGGAGAACTCGAACAGCCTGAAGCCGCTGCTTTACAAGATCACCGGCACATGGGGGAACCACGAGGGGTCCATCCTGCTCTGGTGCCTGATTCTTGCGATCTGCGGCGCCTCCGTCGGCGTGTTCGGGCGGCGGCTGCCGTCCAGCCTGCGGGCGCGGGTGATCGGCGTGCTGGGCTTCAGCTCCTGCGGCTTCCTGCTGTTCGCCCTGACCGAGTCGAACCCGTTCGCCCGGCTCTGGCCGCCGCCGGTGGACGGGCGGGACATGAACCCCTTGCTGCAGGACCCTGGCCTGGCGATCCACCCGCCGGTGCTCTACGCGGGCTATGTCGGCTTCGCCATTCCGTTCGCCTTCGCCGTCGCCGCACTGCTGGAGGGCCGGGTGGACGCGGCATGGGGCCGCTGGGTTCGGCCCTGGACGCTGGCGGCGTGGTGCCTGCTGACCAGCGGCATCGCGTTGGGCTCCTGGTGGGCCTATTACGAGCTGGGCTGGGGCGGCTATTGGTTCTGGGACCCTGTTGAGAACGCCTCCCTGCTGCCCTGGCTGGCCGGGACCGCGCTGCTGCACTCGGCGATCGTGGTGGAAAAGCGCGAGGCACTGAAGACCTGGACGATCCTGCTGGCGATCGGCACATTTTCGCTGTCGCTGTCAGGCACGTTCCTGGTGCGCTCCGGCATCCTGAACTCGGTGCACAGCTTCGCCAGCGATCCGGCGCGCGGCGTGTTCATTCTTGGATTGCTGGCGCTGGTGATTGGCGGCAGCCTGCTGCTGTTCGCTTTTCGGGCATCCAAACTGTCGGCCCCCGGACTGTTCGCGCCGATCTCGCGTGAGGGCGCGTTGGTGCTGAACAACATCCTGTTGTGCTCGATCTGCGCCGTGGTGCTGACCGGCACCACCTACCCGCTGTTTGCCGAACTGCTCGGTTCCAAGCTCAGCGTCGGGCCACCCTACTTCCAGAGCACCGTATTCCCGCTGACCGTGCCGCTGTTCGCCGCCATGTCGCTTGGCCCGGTGCTGTCATGGAAGCGCGCCGACCTGTTCCCCGCCTTGCTGCGGCTGTGGTGGGCAGCGCTGGCCGCCGCTGTGGTCGGGATCAGCGCCGCGGTGGGGCTGCGGCACGCGCTGCCGGCGTTCGGCTTCGCTGCCGCGGTTTGGCTGATCTTCGGCGCCCTGGCCGAGCTGGTCGAGCGTATCCGGCTGTTCCGCGTGCCCCTGTCAAACAGCCTTGGCCGGCTGGCCGCGCAGCCACTTTCGGTGTGGGGCTCGGCGGTGGCGCATGCGGGAATGGGCGTCACGGTCGCCGGGATCGCCGGCATGTCGCTCGCGGTCAGCACCATCGTCGCGGTGAAGGTGGGTCAGACCGTGGAGCTGGGCGGCTACGAGTGGACGCTGCTCGGGTTGCACGACGAGGCGGGGGAGAACTACACCGCCCGCGTCTCGGATATCCGCGTCACCTGTGGCGGGCGCGAGATCGGCATCTTCCACCCGTCGCGCCGGATGTTCGCCGTTCAGAAGCAGACCGTCACCGACACCGCGATCCAGACCAACCTGCTGCGCGACCTGTATGCCGTGCTGGGCGAGGAACGCGGCGACACCGCGGTGCTGCGTCTGCACGTCAACCCGCTGGCGCCGTGGATCTGGCTTGGCGCCCTGGTGATGGCGGCAGGCGGCGCGCTGTCGCTGGCCGACCGGCGGATGCGCATTGGCGCGCCCGCGCGCCGGCGCCGCGCCGCCACTGTTCCTGCCTGAGGGATGAGACCATGACACCGTTGCAGCGGCGGGCCATCCTGCTCGCCCCGCTTGGCGTCGCCGCGGTTGGCGGCGCCGGCTTCTGGGTTCTGCTCGATCGCCTGCGGGAAGGCACCTACGACCCGCACGGCGTGCCGAGCGTGTTGATCGGCAAGCCGCTTCCCAGTTTCTCGCTGCCCGGCCAGCCGCCTGGCCAGGGCTTTTCCAGCGCCGACATCGTCGCCAGCGGCAAGCCCGCGGTGGTGAATTTCTTCGCCTCCTGGTGCGTGCCCTGCGTCGAGGAGGCGCCGACCCTGGATGCGCTGCAGCAGCAGGGGGTGCCGCTGTGGGGCATCGCCTACAAGGACAAGGCGGACGCCACAGCGCGGTTCCTGGACCAATATGGCAACCCTTACCTCCGCGTCGCGCGCGACGAGCCCGGTCGCGTGGCGATCGACTTCGGCGTTTACGGCGTGCCGGAAACCTACCTGGTGGACCGCGCCGGCATCGTGCGCTGGCGGTGGGCCGGTGGGCTGAGCGATAGCGTCGTGAAGCAGTCGCTTGCGCCCATGCTGAAGGACCTGGCGTGATGGCAAGGCAAGGTTGGGGCTCTGCCCCAAACCCCGCTAAGGGGCGACGCCCCTTAGAACCCAACACTTTAAGGGATGGGGGTCTGGGGCCTCAGGCCCCAGCGGGGTCCAGGGGCAGAGCCCCTGGCCTTCTTTTGGTTGTGCTGCTGGGAGTTTTGTTTACAAGCCCCGCCTACGCCGTCAGCGACCCAGCCGAACTGCTGCCCGACCGCGCACAGGAACAGCGGGCGCAAACAATCGGCCAGCAGCTTCGCTGCATGGTCTGCCAGAACGAGAGCGTCGAGGAATCCGACGCCGACCTTGCCCGCGACCTGCGCCGCATCGTGCGCCAGCGCGTCGTCGCCGGCGAATCGGACCAGCAGGTGATCGACTGGATGGTGTCGCGCTACGGCAACTTCGTCCGGCTCCGCCCGCCGTTCACCGCGCTAACTGTGCTGCTATGGGGTGCCCCGGTGATCGCCCTGCTCGCGGGCGCCGGCATCGTGATCCTGGCACGCCGCCGCCGTCCCGCGCCGCCCGCGCCGCTCAGCGCGGCCGAGCAGCGGCGGCTCAGCGACTTGCTGAAGCCATGATCTGGGTCGCGATCGCCCTGCTGGCGACAGTGTCGCTGGCGCCACTGGCATGGTCGCTGCGCGCCTCGGCTGGTGCGCGGGGCCGGCGGGAGGCAGCGCTCGCGCTGCACCGCGGACAGCTCGCCGAACTGGAGCGCGACCTTGCCGACGGGCGGCTCGGGCCGGGCGAGCATGAAAGCGCGGTGCTGGAGGTGCAGCGCCGGCTGCTGGCCGCGGCAAGCGACGCGGACAGCGCACCGGCGTCCGGCCGGCGGTGGCCGTTGTACGTTGCGCTGGCCGTGGTGCCGCTGCTGGCGTTCGGGCTGTATCTGGTCGGCGGCTCGCCCTGGCTGCCGTCCGTGCCGCTGGCGGAACGCCTGGCCGACGAGCAGCAGCAGAAGGCAGAGGAGACTCGGCTGATCGACACGCTGCGCATGCGCCTTACCCTGATGGACCAGCACAGCGACCAGGCGCGCGAGGGCTATATCCTGCTCGGCAACGCCGAGGCTGGCCGCGGCAACCTGATGGCGGCGGCGGCGGCCTGGCGCACCGCACTGCAATCGCGCTTCGATCCGATGCTGGCCGCGGAAGTTGGCGAGGCGGTCACCGAAACGTCGGGCCACGTCACCGATGAGGCGGCAGCGCTATTCCGCCGCGCGCTGGCGGAGTCCCCGCCCGATGCGCCATGGCGGCAGATGGCGGAAAAGCGGCTGTCGGAGGTGGGGAAGTAATCGCTTCGAGCGATATGGACCCGGCTATCGGGCGTTCGAAGCGATCCGCCAAAACCAGGCTAAGTCGGTCGATCAGTTGGGCGCCAGTGACCGGTTTACGCAGCAGCGAAAAAGCGCCGCCGATGGCCCCGCCGACCGCAAGGGCGGAACCGTCACCTGCATAGCCGGTCAGCAGCAAGGCAGGCAGGCCAGGGTAACGCTTCCGCACCGCCCGGATAACGGCAAGGCCATCCATCCCCGGCATGGAGAGGTCCGTGATCACGGCGTCCACCGATTCCCCCGCCGCGAGCAGAGTGAGCGCTTCGATACCGTTCGGGGCGGCAAGCACGTCGTAGCCCGCATCCTGCAGTTGCTCCGCGACGAGCTTTCGAACCAACTCCTCGTCATCGACCAGCAGCACCCGGGCGGGTGTTACGGCGTTCGAGGCGGCGACAGCATCCAACGACACTCGTGAGTCGGTCGTGACGCGGGCCGACTCGGAACCGGCCGCTGGAAGCCAAAGGGTGATCGCCGTGCCCTGGCCCAAATGACTCTCTAGGCTCAGCGCACCGCCGGACTGTTCGACGAATCCCTTGGTCATCGACAGGCCAAGGCCGGTTCCGGCTCCAAGCCCCTTGGTCGTAAAAAACGGCTCGCACGCCCGGGCAACCCTCGCCGCGTCCATGCCGACGCCAGTGTCGGCGACGGTGAGCCGCACGTAGCGACCGGGCGCAAGACTGGTCGGGAGCCTCGAACCACCCGGAACAATAAGATCGGACTTGGCGGAGAGGGTGAGACGCCCGCCGGCCGGCATGGCGTCGCGCGCGTTCGTGGCGAGGTTGACCAGCGCCGTCTCAAGCTGCCCCTTGTCCGCGAAAAGCGGCGGAACGCCGGGTTCCAATTCAACCTTCACATCGATGGCCGCATCCAGCGTGTGGACCAGGATCTCCCGCAGATCACCCAGCAGCGCGGCGGTATCCAACGCCTCGGCGGACAGATTGCCGCGGTGACCAAACGCCAATAGACGGCGCGTGGTCGAGGCGCCGCGCTCGACGGCCTCGATCGCAAGCCGGGCGAGACGCCGCACGCCAGCCTCGTCCCCCGGGCGACGCTCTATCAACGTTGCTGCCCCGACCACCGCCTGCAGCACGTTGTTGAAGTCGTGTGCGATCCCACCGGCGAGTTGGCCGAGCGCCTGGATGCGCTCGCCGTGAGCGGCCCGCTCCTGCGCTGCCTCGCGCGCTGCCACCGCCTCGGTCACGCGCATTTCCAGCTCGGCAGTCAGCCGGCGCAAGTCGGCCTCGGCCCGCTTGCGGGCGCCGACCTCCTGCGCCACCGCAAGGAAATAGGGCGGCTCGGCGCGGTCATGCACCATCGAGACCGTCACCGACAACTCTATCACCCGACCGCCGGCATCGACGTAGCGCCGGTCGTCGTCGGTATAGGAGTCGATCTCGCCGGCGGCCAGGCTGCGCAGCCTTTCCGCCACTTGCTCCCGCTGCTCCGGCAGGACGAAATCTTGCGCCGAACGGCCCACCAATTGGTCTCGGCTATAGCCGGTGGTCTCGCAAATCTTCTGGTTGACCCGCAGGAACCGTCCATCCGGTGCCACATGCGCCAGGCCGACCGCCGCCTGGTCGAAGGTGGCGCGGAAGCGCGCCTCGGCCATCAGCAGTTCTTCGCCGTGCGCCACTTCGGCCAGTGCCATGCGCAGGCGCAGCCGCTGCCAGAGGAGCGCGAAGGAGGCCAGCGCGGCGGCAAGGATCGCCATCCTGCCGACGCCTGTCAGCAACAGCAGCTTCGGTACGCCGCCGAGCGCCTCTGCCGAATCCAGCTTGGCGACCACCCTCCAGGGCGAGCCCGCGACCGGTGCGCTGGCGGTCAGGGCGTCCGTACCGACCCGCAGGGGGCGGCCGAAACCGGCCAGTCCGGAGTCCCGGAGCGGCGTCAGCAGGACGGGCCCGGCAGCGCCTTCGCGCACCAGCACACTCTCGCCGGTCTGACTTGGCACCGGCCAGCCGTTCAGGGTTGAAAACAACGAGCGCGCCGCATCGAAATCAAACAGCACCAGCCGTTGCGGGACGCCCGCCTGAGCCGGCGTGACCGGGACGGCATAGCCGAAATGCAGGTCATCGGATGGCCGGCCGGGCTGCGGCTGGTGCTGCATGTCGATCAGCTCGACCTGGCCGGTCAGCGCGGCGCGCCCCAGTTCGGCCGGCAGTTGCGGGGTCCCGGTGAGCGGCGGCCCGGACCCGAGCAGCACGGTGCTGTCGGCCGCGACCAGATAGACCCCGCTCGACGAGGTCAGGGTTTGCATCCGCCGCAGGGTATCGCTCAGGGCATTCGCCGTCGCGGCATCGGGATGAGCGGTCCAGCTCGCGAGCATCCTCGACGCGGTCGGGTCACCCGCAGCCGCCAGCGCCTTGGCGCGTTTCTTGTCGAGACAGAGCGCCACCTGCTCTGCCTTCTGTGCGGCCACCGAGGTGACCGCCAGCAGCGCGTCGCTTCGCAGCGCGGCAATCGTGGTCTGGTAAGTCACCAGCGTTCCCACCACAATGACGCAGGCCACGACCAGGAAGCCTATTGCCAGAGGCCAGGGACGGCCGGGCAGCGCGGTTGCATCCTGGGGAGGCGGGGGCACGAAATACAGCGCCAGCACGAGAAGTGTCGTAGTGACCGCGACGAAAATCAGCCCTTTGACGCTCGCCAGCCAGGCGATGGTGGCGATGTCGTTGAACCCGGTCAGCAGGCGATCCGACAACAGGACCCACGCAGTCGCCACGACGGCGTAGCCAAGGGCGGCCAGCCCGATGAAGCGGTGGCGCGACGCATAACCATGAAACTGGTGCCGCACGGCTGCCATCCGGCTCTCCGGAGCCGCTTTGCCCGCCGACAGGCGGCGAACGGCCCTAAAGGCGCTTGTCAAAGCTACGATACACTAAAACCAAAACATACCAAAGTCTTGATAAAGTGCACACTAAGACCATTTAATAATCGCCTACATTGACGCAGATAAATCAGCTAATCGTCAATACTCGGCAATATCACGTCATTATACCGTAAACAAAAACCAATTCAAAATAATGTCCCCTTGGCGCATACCACGCGCGATATTGAGTTCACGGAATGGTGATAAGGCGTCTTTACCATCTTCCGCTTGCGGTCGGATAATGACATATTTAGCTGCCCGTGAATACCGAAGCAAAGCGCTGGCAGATCAACGGGGAGCGGAACTGCCAGGGGTTGGACGTCGGGAGCGCAACTGCGATGCGGGTCTCAGCCAGACTCAAACCAAGCCTCGCAGCAGGCTTGGCTATAGGCATTCTGGTTTTTGGCTCAGCGCGTGCGCAGCAATCGCCGCCGAACGTGCCTGCGCCAACCTTTCAACTCACGCTACCACCTACAACGACTCCCGGCCAGGGCTCGGAGGGCGTGGCGGCAGAGAGCGTCAGCGAGATCGCCAGACAACTGGAGAACCCGCTCGGCGACGTGACCAGGATTCCGTTCCAGAATAATACCAACTTCAATGCCGGCCCTCATAAGGGGACGCTGAACGTCCTCAATATCGAGCCCATCATTCCGATTCACCTCAACCCGGATTGGAATCTGGTTACCCGCACCATTTTCCCCCTGGTCTGGAGCCCGTCCCTGCAACCGGCGCAGAGCGTCCCGTTCGGCACAGCCCCCACCACCGTTTCCGCGTTTCTGTCGCCCGGAAAGGCGGTCAATGGTTGGGTTTGGGGTGTCGGGCCAATCGTCGAACTGCCTACGATCACCAGCGGGACCCTCGGTTCCAACGTTTGGGGACTTGGCCCGGCGGCTGTCGTCGTGAACTCGTCCGGTCCCATCGTTGCCGGAACAATCATCAACAATGTCTTCTCCCTGGGCGGAACCTCCGGCCGCGCGGCTGGACCGGCTGGCTTTGCGCAAGGGGCGCTGGCGGGACCCAAGGGGCGCCGGCCAACCGGCTTGCTGCTATCGGCACTCGGATGCGGGTCCGCATGTCCGGTTGCAGGCACCAGGTACAGCCTGATGACCGTCAACCCGTTCATCAGTTATAATTTCGGCGAGGGGTGGTACATCGGGAGTGCGCCCATTATCACGGCGAACTGGCTCGCGAACGGCGAGAAATGGACGTTGCCGGTGGGCCCCGCCTTGGGCCGTGTCATCAAGCTCGGCGGCAAACTGCCCGTCAATCTCTTGATCGGGGCCTATTACAACGTGCTGCGGCCCCAGTTTGGCGCCACTTGGCAAATCCGCACGCAAATTGCCGTCGTGTTCTGAGCACGACGGAAAGTCAGTCCGCCGCCGGGCGCGTCGATTGCCGTCCAAGCGGCGACGCGCCCGGTCCGGCCGCTACGCCAACAGACGCAGCGCGACCCAGACCAATCCCGCTGCGACCACAAAGATCGCGCCTGCCAGCAACGGGCTTCGCAGCCTCGGCGCCGGCGTCCGTCCGGGCAGCCGCTTCTTCCCGGTGACCATCGGTCGCACCAGGTTCTGGCCCTTCAGCACCGCGTAAGCTCCGACCACCGCCACGTGCAGCGTGATGGCCGTCGCGACCAGCCAGAAATTCACCGCATGCCAATAGGAGAACTCGTCGCTCATCGCCTTGCCGACGCGAAGCGCCAGCGGCCCGCGCGCATTGACGTCGTCGTTGGAGAACAGCCCGGTGCCCACCTGCACCGCCAGCAGCAGCAGCAGGACCAGCACCATCCAGCCGCCCGCGGGGTTATGGCCGACCACGGTATCCGGCTCGCGCCGCCCCATCCGCCCAAGATACCGCACCGCCGCCACCGGGCTTTTCAGGAATCGGCCAAACCGTGCTGTGTCGCTGCCGACGAAGCCCCAGACCAGGCGGAACAGCAGCGCCGCCAGAATCGTGTAGCCGGACAGGAAATGGAGCTGCATCCAGCCCTCGTACTGGGTGACGAAGCTCGTGATCACCAGCAGCACGATGCCCCAGTGGAACAGCCGGACCGGCCCGTCCCATACCTTCATCGGCAGCATCAGTTCGCGCGTACGTTGCATTCTCGTCCTCATGCGGTCGTTGGCTTGACGCACCGGCGGCGGCGCGTCATGCCCGCAGCATGCTCATGCACGGCGAATGGGGAAGAGGCGATTTTGTTGCCGCGCTGACCCACGACCGCGCGCCCCTGATCGGATTCGCGGTGGCGCTGGGACTGGCGCTCGCCGCCCGGCTGCTGCGGGTCGGCTGGCTCCCCGTCTTCGCGGCCGGGACCGGCGTGCTCGCCGGGTGGTACGCCGCACTGGGCGGGATATGGATCACCGCCCCGCACGGCTTGCCGGAGCGCCTGCCGCTGCTCGCCGTGGGCGCGGTGCTGATCGGCTTCGCAACACTGCGCCTCGCCCCCCGCCGAGGCTGGCTGGGGCTGCTGCTGGCCGCACTGGCTTCCGGCTGGTGGCTTGCCGGAGCCCCCCGGTCGCACGCTGCCCTGCTTGCAGCCTGGCCGGCGGCGCTTGGCGTTGCGGCGGCGGTTCTGCTCGCCGGTCGCGCCGTCCTGGCACAGCGGCTCGGGTCGTTCAGCGTTGCCGTCGCGGGGATCGCGCTGGCCGCTGCGCTGCATCTTGCCGCCGCGCCGGCGCTCTGGACCACGCTTGCGCTGGTCGCGGGCTTTGCCGGACTGCCGCTGGCCGCCCTGCCGGGCATGGCAGGCCTGGTTCTGTTGCCGCTCGCCACCGACATCGCCGCGACCGCCGCCGCCGCGGACCTGACCGCCGGCCGGCTGCCCCGTGGCGGGGTGTCGGCCATCGATGCCGCCGCCGCCGCGCCGCTGATCGTGCTGTGGCTGGGACCGGCCCTGAGCAGGCGGCTGGGGCAGATTGGCAGCGCGGCGGGGCCGGCCGGCCCCGTATTGGCCGCAGGAGCGGCCGTGGGCCTCGCCTGGGTATGGCTGCGCTTCGCCCCGCGCTGACCTGTCCGCTCAGGCGCTGGCGATGCCGGCCTCTTCCAGCAGGTCGAGATACGGGGCCAGGGCCAGCAGAAAGCCGGTGATCTCGGTGACCAGCGCCGTGGTGGTGATCGGCAGCGGCACCGCGGCCGCCGTCTCCAGCAGCACGCTGTGATCGGCGCACAGGCGCACCCGCCAGTCGGCCGGCAAGACCCGCGACAGCCCGCGCAGCAACGCGAAGCTCTGCGGCCGCAGCGTTTCGGCCCGGGCGCTGGCGCTGCTCGGGACCCGCCCGAGCGCCATCTGCATGCGCAGACCAGCCGGCGATTCCAGCCGGGCATGCATCACCCGTTCGCGCCAGCGGACGGTGAAGCCGGGAGTCCGCTCCGGCCCCGGCGAGAGACGGCCTTCGGCATCGACCAGGAATGGTCCCAAGGTGAACGGGGCAGTGAACGGTGCACTGAACGGTGCCGTGATCGGCATGGGATTGCTCCGGGCTACGCGGGAGCAACCTTGCAGGGCGATTGTGAAGCTTCCATAAACCGCCCCCAGAATGTCCCTGTACAACGATCTCCGGCAAGCTTTCCCGCTGCCGCACCCGGCCGGCCGCCCGTTCATTTTGGGTGGGCTTGCCGCCGTCATCCTCGGCCTGGTGGTCGGGTGGGCGTGGATCGCCTGGCTCGGCCTGGCGTTCACCCTGTTCTGCCTGTTTTTCTTCCGGGACCCGCAGCGCGTGCCGCCCGGCCGCCCGGGTCTTATCTTGGCGCCGGCGGACGGACGCGTGGTGTCGGTCGCCCCTGCCCTTCCCCCGCCTGAACTCGGCCTTGGCACGGAGCCGCGCTGGCGGGTCGGCATTTTCCTCTCGGTGCTGAACGTGCATGTGAACCGCGTCCCGGCGGAAGGCACGGTGACCCGCATCGCCTACCACGCCGGCAGCTTCGTGAGCGCCTCGCTGGACAAGGCCAGCGAGGAGAACGAGCGCAACGCCGTCGCGCTGCGCCTGCCGGACGGACGGACGGTCGCCGTGGTGCAGATCGCGGGCCTGATCGCACGGCGCATTCTGTGTACCGTCCGCGAGGGGGATGCCGTTCGTGCCGGCGAGCGTTTCGGCCTGATCCGCTTCGGCAGCCGCACCGATCTGTATTTGCCCGAGGGCGTCAAACCGCTGGTCCTGGACGGCCAGACGATGGTGGGTGGCGAGACCGTCATCGCCGAATTGTCATGATCGGGACACCCCGGGCCGACCGGCCACGCGACGCCAACCCCGCCCCTGGGCCCGGCCCTGGTGCGGGGCGCGTATCGCCGATCCGGCGACTGAGGCGCCGGCTGAGGCCGCGGTCGCGGCCGCGGTTCAAGGGCCTGTCGTTCAACCGGCTCGTGCCCAACCTGATGACGCTGATCGGGCTGTGTGCCGGCCTGACCGCAATGCGCTTCGCGCTGGAGGGACGGTTCGGCTCGGCGGCGGTGGCGATCACCGTGGCCGGGGTCATCGACGGCCTGGACGGACGGCTGGCGCGGCTGCTCAAGGGCACGTCACGCTTCGGCGCCGAATTCGACAGCCTGTCCGATTTCCTGTGCTTCGGGGTCGCGCCGGCCTTCACCCTCTATCTCTGGTCGCTGCAGCGCCTGGGAGCCTACGGCTACACGCCCTGCCTGCTGTTCTCGGTCTGCATGGCGCTGCGCCTGGCACGCTTCAACGCGTCCCTGGATGGCGCGCCGCGGCCGGCTTACGCCTATAACTTCTTCACCGGCGTCCCGGCGCCGGCGGGCGCGGGTCTGGCGCTGTTTCCGCTTTTCGTGGGGCTGGAAGCGCGATCGCTGAACTGGGACTGGCTGCTGGCGGTATCGCAGCATCCGGCGGTCTGCGCCCTGGTTCTCGTCGGCACGGCTCTGCTGCTGGTCTCCACGCTGCCGGTCTGGAGCTTCAAGAACTTCAAGGTGCCGGAGGAGTACATACTGCCGGTGCTGCTCGGCACCGGCGTCTTCGCTGCCGTTGCGATCGCCGATCCCTGGGCGGCGCTGGCCGCCGCGGGGGTCATCTACCTGGGAATGCTGCCGTTCAGCGTCCGCAGTTTCCGTCGCCTCAAACTCGAAGCCGAGGAAATGACGGACGACGAGTGATTGCCCGAGGCGGTCCGAAAACCGGTCATGCCGTGATCACGCAGCGCGCGGCGGCGGACAACAGCAGATAGGGGCTGGGGATTGCGGCTACCTTCTTTGCCGATCTTGCGCATTGGCTTGGCCGACTGCATCTGACTCGAGTCCGGTAATCCCCGGAGTCCGATAGTCGTTGAGCGCCGGCTGCCAATCAGTGCGCCAAATGGCGCCGGTCTGCGGGCGTGTCAGCGGCGGCCGGGAGATCAGAATCATGCTGGTGGTCGGCGACGTCGGCGGGACGAAGACCTTGCTCGCACTCTATGCGCCGGGGTCCGACGTGCGCTCGCCGGTAGCCGAGCGAGAATACCACAGCGCCAGCTATCCCGGCCTGGCTGACATCGCGCGCGTCTTCCTGGCGGAGTCCGGGCAGAAGGCGGAGTTCGGGTGCTTCGACGTGGCCGGACCGGTGGTGGAGGGCCGCGCCCATATCACCAACCTGCCGTGGACAATGGACGAGCAGGGACTGGCGCGGGACATCGGCCTACGGCGGGTGAAGCTGCTGAACGATCTCCGGGCGGTCGCCAACGCCGTTCCTGTCCTGTTGCCCCAGGACCGGCACACGCTGAACGCCGGCGAGGCCGAGCCGCATGGCCAGATCGCGGTCATTGCGCCGGGCACCGGGCTGGGCGAAGCCTTCCTGGTCTGGAACGGCACCGAGTATATCGCCTGCGAGTCGGAGGGCGGTCATGCCAGTTTCGCGCCCACGAACGAGCGGCAGGTGGCGCTGTTGCGCTACCTGAGCCACCGGTTCGGCGAAGTCTCGTTCGAGCGTGTCTGCTCCGGCATCGGCATCGGCAATCTCTACGATTTCCTGCGCGACGCCGGGGCGCACCCGGAAACGCCTGCGTTCGCCGCGCAATTGGCGAAGGCCGCCGACCGGACGCCGCTGATCACGCAGGCCGGCCTGCACGACCCGTCCGGCAATCCGCTGGCGGCGGCAACGCTTGACCTGTTCGTTGAAATCTTCGGCGGCGAGGCGGGCAACCTGGCGCTGAAAGTGCTGGCCACAGGGGGCGTCTACCTCGCTGGCGGCATGCCTGCACGCATCCTGCCATTGCTCGGCGACGGCAGGTTCCTCGACGCGTTTGCCAACAAGGGCCGGCTGGGCGGCGATCTTCGGCGCATGCCGGTGCACGTGGTGACGGCGCAGGCGGCGCTTCTCGGTGCGGCACGTTACGGGCTTGAGACCCTGCCCGAGTGACGTGCATCGCCGGACAGTTTCGCGGGGCAGCATGGACCGGTTAGCCGTTTCGCGGGGCCGCAGGGACCGGTTCGCCCGCCACTTTCGGTCGCTCCGCTCCATAACGGCAAGAAGCGGGGCATCGTACGGTTTGGTGGTACTGCCGCCTATCCGATTGGTCTTCTCCCTTTGACCCGCCCCTACAACCCCCGGCCGAGTGCGACGGCGGCGCGCGCGGCGTCGTCCACGAGTTGCACGTCGAACCCCACCAGCAGCATCTGGTAACCGGCCGCGCGCTTGGCGCGTGCGGCCTCCGGCGTTAGCGCCACGCCGCCGAGCGGGATGCCGGCCTTCCTGATCTTCGCCTCGGCTTCGGCGACCAGGGCCTGCATGTTCGGGTGGTCGAACTGCCCCGGTATGCCCAGGCTCATCGAGAGGTCGAACGCGGCGACCGCCACCAGGTCGATCCCCGGCACCGCCAGGATGCCGTCCAGGTTCCGCACCGCCTCCGGGTCCTCGAT
>Ga0302276_10000400_pt1 | contig 40170 bp, 53 predicted proteins | sample III_Bog_N2_3_FD_198768 | JGI IMG/M metagenome (GOLD analysis project Ga0302276, IMG submission 198768) | Peat permafrost microbial communities from Stordalen Mire near Abisko, Sweden - III_Bog_N2_3 | ecosystem: Environmental > Terrestrial > Soil > Wetlands > Peat | place: Sweden: Abisko...
TGCCCAGTCTTGGTCATGGGTTCATGTTGTACGCCTACGGGATCGCCTAGTCAATAGGCATACGTTAGCGATCCAATGTCAGACCCCTCCTGTACGCTGCTCTCTATGAACCGCTTGAGCCGAGCCGACCGAATCGCAGTCATCCGGGCCTTGGTTGAGGGCAACTCCGTGCGTTCCACCTCGCGCATGACCGACGTGGCGCGGAACACCATCCTCTCGCTGCTCATGGATGTTGGTCGCGCGTGCTGGGACTACCAAGATCGGACGCTGCGCAACCTCAAACTCAAGCGCGTTCAGGTGGACGAGATCTGGTCGTTCGTCTACGCAAAGCAGAAGAACGTGGCGACCGCGAAGGCCGCGCCCGCGTTCGCTGGCGACGTGTGGACCTTCACCGCGATCGACGCCGAGACTAAGTTGGTGCCGTGCTGGATGCTCGGCTCGCGTGACCTCGGGACCGCTACCGAGTTCATCCAAGACCTCGCGGGCCGTATCGCCACTCGCATTCAACTCACCACCGACGGCCACAAGCCCTACGTCAACGCCGTTGAGGATGCCTTCGGCGCGGACGTGGACTTCGCCCAGCTCGTGAAGCTCTACGGCGCGGAGCGGCCCGGCGAGGCTCGCTACTCGTGCGCCAACTACGTCTCGTGCCGCAAGGTGGCCGTGACCGGCAACCCGGACGAGAAGCACATCAGCACGAGCTACGTCGAGCGCCAGAACCTCACGATGCGGATGTCGATGCGGCGCTTCACTCGCTTGACCAACGCATTCTCGAAGAAGGCAGAGAATCACGCCGCGATGGTTGCGCTCTACTTCATGCACTACAACTTCGCTCGCGTTCACCAGACGCTTCGGGTTACTCCGGCGATGGCCGCTGGCGTCGCCGATCACGTTTGGGAGGTTGAGGAGATTGTTGCACTCGTGGAAGCTCAAGAGGCCGTCTCGGATGCCCTGATTTCAAATTGAGCCACTACCCGCAGCGGCGGTTCTTTGTTTGTGTAGCAACTACATCTCGACTTCGGGAGCCCACTCGCATCGACACCAGCCGACGCGCTTGCCGAGTGCAAAGCCGCACGAGCGCACCGGCAGCGGCATTGATTGGAGCGCCTCCTCAAGTGTGAAGACCTTGCCGCTCAACGACATGCACGTCGGGCAGGAGTCCGCCGTGAGAACACTCACTCGTTTCACTGTGCCTATCTCCTGAAGGGCCATCAGCTCGGCGCGATTCGCCTCGATGAGATCCTCGAGGTGTGACTCTCCTCGCTTGAACTTCGCAAGAGCTCGATCAAACGCCGCCATCTTCGTCTTCTGCCAGTCGGTCATGGGCGGCATCTCACTGCTTCTGTGCCGGCGCGCTGGGCGCAATGGCTGACGTGGCTGAGAGGGAGGTAGCCGAAGGCGCCGCGTCTGCGATCGTCAACGACATCGTCGCTCGAGCCGAGGTATCGAACGAGCAGATGTATTGGAACGTGTATTTTCCCGGTTCCCAGATCTTCGGTAACTCGGTGATCGTAACGTCATATTTTTCGCAATCATTTTCATCGCACACCCCCACGCTGGGGACATCGTCCTTCAGCATCGTTTGAAGAATTTGCTGGTTGTCCCGCCAGATCGTCAGTTGCCAGCTTCCCGGGTTTGCGAATCCAAATGTGCGACTCGAGAAGTGCGAATGAACGAGCGGGATAACGCCATCGTCGTGGAGCATTCCAGGCATGCCGCTCGTAGCACAGGTGACGATCTTGGTCGGCAACAGAGCGCCGGCTGCTGCGGTGGCCTGAACGCACGCACCATCGCGAACACGTAGAGCGCCAGTGTCGACTCGCGCTTCAGAGGGCATCGTTCGCGGCAACAACCCCGCACACGAAACAACCAGCATCGCCACTATCAACGCGCACGCGTTCCGCATCGTCGTCCCCTCCCGGTGGGCCGCAAAGGTGCCGCGACCCAGAAAAAAGATCAACCCCAAAGCCATGTTGCAAAAAATAGAACATTCTGCACTTGCCAGACCGTTCGTCTTTTGCTACATTCCATCTCGCTTTCAGGGCGCCACTTCACGGCGCATGGGGAAGGCGAACATGGACTTCGAGACTGACGACGTAGATTACGACGACGACCGCGAGAGCGCTCGTTGCGACGACTGCCGCGCGCTGCTGTTCGTGACGGACATGCAGCAGATGCAGATCGACGGCGAGCTGCAGACCCGCGCGAGCGGGGCGCCGGTTTGGATCTGCGACGACTGCGCGGATGAGCGCGAGCACGGCGCCGTCGACGAGGCCGCGTAGCCATGCGGACCTTCCTGCTGGCCGACAAGCTGCGCGCGTACACCGCGGCGCTCGATTCCCTCGACTTCAACCTCGAGGAGGCGCGGTACGCGCGCCAGGCCGTGAGCGACGCCGAGGAGGCGCTGCGCAACGCCCGTCTGCACGCCGCGAAGCGCGAGGCCGCGCTGCTTGAGGCGCGCGCGAAGCTGGCTGCGCTGGATCCACAGGCGGTGGCGGCGTGAGCGCCGTCGAAACGCGGCAGTGCGCCGAGTGCGCGCAGGTCCGCCCGCTGGATGAGATGCAGATCTGCGGCGGCCGCTGGACCTGCGACGACTGCGGCGACATCCCGGTCGACGCGGCGGTGCCGCGCAAGCAGGAACTCACCGCGCCCGAGACGACCATCCTCGCCCAGCGCATCGCGCTCGCCGAGAAGGACCTCATCATCACGGACCTGCGCATCGGTCGCGCGGATGCGCTTGAGCGCGCGAACCGGCTCGAGGCTCGCGTAGCCGAACTGGAGCAGCGCGAGGCGCGTGCGGCTGCGCTGGTCGAGCAGCTCGGCGCGGTGCTGCAGCCGATCGTCGATCAGCTCCCGCTCGAGCGTCAGCTTGAGGCGTCGGTGCCGTGGATCTCGCTTGCGAACCTCCTCGGTCGTCCGCAGCCGCGCGTCGCGTGCGCCGGGAAGCTCCCGCGCCTGGCGCTCGTGCGCTGAACCCAATCCCTTCCAACCAAAACCCAGAGGCGAACAATGGCACTCCAGTTCAAGAAGGCTGCTCGTCAGCAGAAGAAGCTCCGGCTCAACATCGACGGCATCAGCGGCAGCGGGAAGACGCTCGGCGCGCTGCGCATCGCGCGCGGCCTGTCGCCCACCGGCCGCATCGCGGTGCTCGATACCGAGAACAACAGCGCGAGCCTCTACGCCGCGGAGATCGCCGGAGGCTACGAGGTGGCGCCGCTCACGGGCGACATGCGGCCGCGCGAGTTCACGAGCGGCATCCATGACGCGGAGGAGGCCGGCTTCGACGTCATCATCGTCGACAGCCTCTCGCACGCCTGGCGCGGCACGCTCGAGCTCGTCGACCGCAAGACGGAAGCGAGCCGCTCCAAGAACGCATTCAACGAGGGCTGGCGCGCGGCGACGCCCGAGCACAACGCGCTCGTCGACGCGATCTTGAAGAGCAAGGCGCACGTCATCACGACGATGAGAAGCAAGTCTGAGTACGTGCTCGAGGAGAACGAGAAGGGCCAGAAGGTGCCGCGCAAGATCGGCATGGCGCCGGTCGCGCGCGAGGGCGCCGAGTACGAGTACGACGTCTGCCTCACGCTCAACGCCGACCACAAGGCGGTGGTCAGCAAGACGCGCTGCAAGCTCCTCGACGAGCAGGTGATCCCGCTCATCACCGAGCAGCTCGGCGCGGTGCTGCGTGTCTGGCTGGAGAGCGGCGAGGCCGTGATCGTGTCGACAGCCACGCCGGCATCAGAGGCGGCTCCGGCGACCACGACTACGGCGAGCCCGTCTGTCCGTTCTGCCGCGGCGCCGGAAGCGACTGCGCCTGCGAGCAAGACTGGGGAGAGTCAGTCGGCGACCGCTGAGCGCGACGCGGTCATCCTCGCAAAGGAGCTGAGCGCGGCTGACGACAAGCCGGCGCTCGACAAGGTGGTCGACAAGATCGCGGCTGCGGTGAAGAGCGGCAAGGTCGACGCGGCCGAGCGCAAGCAGCTCCTCGCGCTCTACACGCAGCGAAACAACGCCGTCGCCTCGAGGGCGGCATGAGCACGCGCATTGTCTACTTGGTGTGCGGCCGAACCGGCGAGTACAGCGACGCCAACGAGTGGCGGGTGCGCGCTTACGAGGACGAAGGCGAAGCAGAGCATTGCGTTAGGCGCTGCACCGAGCTCGCGGCGGCGGTTTTTGAAGTGCGAGACGGCCAATACGATGACGTCGGCACCCCCGCGCACACTTGGTGGACGAAGGCGCTGGAGGCGGCCAAGTCGGAAGACGACAGCATCCAGTGTGACTACACGGGCACTACCTACTGGCTCGAGAAGCTGACGCTCCGGAGTGCGCCGTGAGCATCACCTTCTCTAAGCTCGCGCGTCTGCGCGCGTGCGCGGCGTCTGAGGCGTTGCCGCAGGTGTTCTCGCCGCCGAGCGAGCACGCCGATCGCGGCAACGCAATCCACGCTTACCTCTGCAAGCGGAGCCAGGGCGCGTTGAAGGCGGACGCGCTCGCGGCTGTGCCGCTCGAGTGGCGTGACCTCTGCGCGGCGCTGCCGGAGGTGTCGCCCGGCACTGCGGAGATGGCGTTCGCATGGAACTACGAGACGGGCGCGGTGCGCGTGCTCGGCGAGGACATCGGCCGCGACTACAAGCTCGAGGAGGGCGAGATCGCCGGCACTGCCGACCTGGTCGGCATCGACTGCAACGCCGCCCGCGCAGAGGTGACCGACTACAAGGCCGGATTCCTCGACGTCGAGCCAGCGCGCACGAACCTGCAGCTCGGCGCGCTGGCGATGTGCGTGGCGAAGGTCGCGGACGTCTCCGCGGTGCTGGTGCGCATTCGCAAGATCACCGAGTCGGGCGAGTTCATCGACAACGAACACGAGCTAGATGCGTTCGACCTGGCCGGCATCGAGTCCGAGCTGCGCGAAATCCTGAAGCACGTCCGCACCGCGCAGCGCATCGTCCGCGCTGGCGGCACGCCCAACGTCGTCGAGGGCGAGCACTGCCGCTGGTGCCCGGCGAAGCTCGCGTGCCCGGCCAAGGTCAGCGCCCTGGTGCAGCTGCGCACACCTGGCGGCCTCTCGCAGAAGTTCGAGGCGCTGCTCGGCGAGGCGCCCGCGCAGGCCCTCGCCGCCTATGAGGCGGCAGAGGAGGCGATGAAGACCATCCGCGCGCAGCTCTATGCCTACGCGCGCGAGAACCCGATCGCCCTGCCTGACGGCCAGGTGTTCGGCCCCGTCTCGACGACCCGCGAGCAGGTCGACGCGAGCGTCGCATGGCCGGTGCTGCTTGAGCTGGGCAGCCAGGTCGCGGCGGACGCCATTGAGGCGAAGACGAGCAAGGCCGCGATCGAGCGCGCCATCGCGAAGCACGGGCACGCGGAGCGGAAGAAGGAGGTGTTCGGTCGCCTGCGCGACGTCGGCGCCTTCCTCTCGAAGACCACCGAAGCAATCACGAAGCACAGGGAGAAGACCAAGTGAAACTGACCGAAGGAGTGTTCAAGGCGAAGCCGGTGTCGGCGATTCTCAGGAAGACGAGCACGGGCAAAGACTCGTGCGAAATCGTCCTCGCGTTCTACGACGGCTCGGAGCTGAGCCATGTCGAGCGCAGCGCGTGGGTCTATTTCTCGCCGGTGGCGTTCGACCGCGCAATCGAGACGCTGCGCACCTGCGGCTGGACCGGCGACGACCTCAGCGACATGTCGATGATCTCGGTCGACACCTCGCCCGACGTCGAGGCCGTCCTCGGCGAAGAGGAATACGAGGGCAAGGTCCGGCTCAAGGTGAAGTTCATCAATCCGTGGAAGGACCGCACTCCGCGCGAGCCACTCAGTCACGACGCCGCGCGCAGCTTCGCGGAGTTGATGAAGGAGAAGGTCCGCGCGGCGGATGCGGCGAATGCCGAGCGCGCGGCGAAGCGGGGAGCGGCAGTGCAGCCCTTCTAACCCTTTCGGTTCCGGCGCCCGCTGACGCGCCTCCCCATCGCCGACGCGGGCGCCGGAACCGGATTCTTTTCAATCAATCAATCGAGAATCGATATGGCGACTTCCGCCAATAACGACGGCCGCGTCTTTGTCTTCGGCAGCAATCTGCAGGGCGCGCACGGCGCTGGCGCGGCGGCATTCGCGCTCGAGCACCGCGGCGCTGTGTACGGCGAGGGCATCGGCCACCACGGCCAGAGCTACGCCATTCCCACGATGCACGGGCGCGAGTTCCTTGCCCAGCACGTCGCTATCTTCCTCGACTACGCGCGCGCCAATCCGCAGCTGCGATTCGAGGTCACCAAGATCGGCTGCGGCATCGCCGGCTTCACCGAGGCGCAAGTCGCGCCGCTCTTTGCTGACGCTCCCACCAACTGCGATTTGCCCGAGGGCTGGTAATGACCACCAAGACGAAGAAGACCGCCAAGAAGCTCGCTCCGAAGAAGAAGACCACCACAGCGCTTGCGCCCGGGAAGGTGCTCGTGCTCCGCACGTGCGCCGCGGATATGTCCGCGCACGGCGGATTCATCTGGCCGAAGAGCGGGCCGATCAGCGCGCCGGACTGGAAGCCGACGAAGGAGTGCGGCGCCGGCCTGCACGGCCTGCTCTGGGGCGAGGGCAACGGGGATGTGTTGAGCTGGGCTGTGGACGCGGCCTGGCTGGTGGTCGAGGTGGAGAAGGACAAGATCATCGACCTCGATGGCAAGGTGAAGTTCCCCTCGTGCGTGGTCGTCCATTGCGGCAACCAGAAGAGCGCGACGGAATATCTCGCTGCTCACGGTGCTGAGGGCCGCGCGATCACCGGCGGCACGGCGACGGCGGGCGACCGCGGCACGGCGACGGCGGGCGACGGCGGCACGGCGACGGCGGGCTACCGCGGCACCGCGACGGCGGGCCCCCGCGGCACGGCGACGGCGGGCGACGGCGGCACGGCGACGGCGGGCGAAGGCGGCACGGCGACGGCGGGCGACCGCGGCACGGCGACGGCGGGCGACGGCGGCACGGCGACGGCGGGCGACGGCGGATCTCTGCTCCTCAAGTGGTGGGACGGCAGCACCGGCCGCTACCGCGCCTGCCTGGGAGAGGTCGGCATCGACGGAATCAAGGCGAACGTGAAGTACCGCGTCGAGAGCGGCAAGCTCGTCGAGGTGAAGCCGTGATCCGTTTCATTCTCGACGCGCTGTATTGGGGGGTCACTGGCCGTATGCATGGCGGGAGGGACCGGGCACCTCTCTGCGAGGTGCGTGAGAGGCCCATTATTCGAGGCCCTGCGCCTGCTCGGAGCGACGCCGTGACCCGCCTCCGCCGCATCATCTGCGCCGTGTTTCATCGCCGCAGCCACGTCTACCTGCTGCGCACGCCCGAGCCGACGTGCATCGCGTGCCTGCTGGCGGGTGCGCCGTGAAAGACATGTTCGGGGTCGAGATCACCGAGGAGCAGGCTCTCGCGATGAAGAAGCAGAAGCGGCCCACCTCGCGCAAGGCCATGGTTGCCGCGAGGCAGGCGCGCGGGGTTCACCCGCACAACGGCCTGCCGCTGCTGGCTGCCTCGGGTCACACCTGCGGCGATTGCGGCCACAAACGTGAAGATCTCGGCGGCTACTCTAGGCATTGGTACAAGTGCGCTCTGACTCCTGGTGGCGGCCCGGCGACCGACATCCGCGTGCGCTGGCCCGCGTGCGTGAAATGGATCGTGCCGTGACCTCGGCTGCCGCCAAGCGCGTGCACGAGCCGGGGACCTGCCGGCTGCGACAGGCCGAGGGTCTCTGCCGTGCGTGCGCGGCCGCGTTCCTCGGCGGCTGCCCGACTTGGTTTGACGCACAGGTGCGTCCGACGTTGCCCATCGTGCGCGTCGGGGGCAAGGTGACGTTCTTGATCGACGATCTGCGCGCCTGGCAGCGCGCCCATCGCGAGGTTCCAGAGTGCGTCACCCCGAGGGAATCAAGCTCCGTCGCAAGCCCGGCAAGCGCTTCTGGTACGCCCGCGCCACGCTCCCAAGCGGCAGACGATGGGAAGCCTCGACGGGCATCCCGCTGGAAGGAGATCGCGGCGCAGCTGCGCGACGAGCTGCAGCGCTCTACATCGACGCCAGCCAAGCCGGCGGGCGAGCTGGTGCAGTTCCCGCGTCGGTCTCCGAGCAGCTCGAGCTCGTCGACCTGATCGCGCAGTACCTCGAGCACGAAGAAGAGCTCTATCGCGGCCACGATGGCAGGCACCACGGCCGTATCAAGACGGACCTGATGCGCTACATCGCTCCTCGCTGGAGGCGGGCTGAGGAGATCACCACCGATGCCTGGCTCGAGGCGCGCGGCGCGCTGCACAAGGCGGCCGGCGGTCCGCTTGGCGCGCGATCGATCGCGCACCTGGCGAACACGTTGCGACATTTCCTGCGCTGGGCCCGCGAGCGCGGCGTGGTGCAGACCGTGCCCGAGATCGAATCACCGAAGAGCAAGGACCAGCGCTCGGAGCAGCGCGGCCGCGCGGCGATGGATGCGGGGCAGCGCGATCGCTTCCTGCGCGCGCTCACGTCAATGAAGGAGCACCGAGCCTCCCGCGTATATCGAGCGCTCTTCTATTCGTTGTTGCGCAAGGGCGAGCTCGAGGCGCTCACGCTGCGCTGGGTGGATTGGAAAGAGCAAGTGATCCGTCTGCCGGCAGAGCACGCGAAGAGCGGCGAACAGGAGGAGATCGACCTGCACCCCGAGGTCGCGCGCGCGATCCGCGGCGAGCTGAAAGCCCGCGGGAAGCTGCAACCGGACGATCCTGTCTTCGGCCGGTTCGACTACCACCAGGCCAACACGCCCGACCTGCAGGGCGGCATCTTCGGCCGGGCGTGCCTCCGCGCGAAGATCGTCAAGTTGCGCTCCGACGGCACCGTCGACTTCGACGGCCTGACCGCCCACCACGTCACGCGGCACAGCTCGGCGACGATCGCCGCCGGCAAGCGCGGCACGACGCTCGAGGAGCTGATGGCCATGGCCCGGTGGCGCAGCCCGGACATGGCCGCCCGCTACCTGCACCCGACGGTCAAGGCCGGCCGGCGTGCCTCGAGGAGACTCTGAGTGGGGCCCAACTGGGGCCCCGCTCAGGTCGCCTTGCGAAAAAGACTTGTAAAATGGTGGCGGTGCGTGGACTCGAACCACGTACCTGCGGATTATGAGGGCGCGGGCCCCTCTGGACGGGTTTTGACGCGTCCCTCGTGTTCACTCGAGAGGCCGCGTCGAAGACCGCCTATCTGGGCCCTTTCTGGGCCCCGTCCCGTCAGTGCTTCAGCGGCGCCCGCGCGGCGCGCACGTGGGCCTGCAGCGACTCGATGCCCTCCAGCGCGGTGATCTGCTGTGCCGACATCGCGACCGCCGCCTGCAGCGCGCTGGGCGCCTCCTCGGGCCCGGCATCGGGCGTGTAGGGTGCCTCGCCGCCGTGCGGGTACTTGATCTCGAGCTTGATGGCCTCGGTCACGCAGTCATAGGCCTGATCGTCGAGCGCCTGGTTGGCGAGGTAGGTCCCCAGCGCCGCCTCGACCGCAGCCGGGCAGCCCGCGATGGTGGCGCACTGCGCGGCGTCGAGCGCGATCGCCTTGCCCTCCGAGACGATGGTGGAGACGTTCGCGGCGGTCAGGCCGTAGCAGGCCGGCGCCGCCTTCACGGCGGCCTGCCAGCCGGCCACGCAGGCGGCACAGAGAGTGAGCGCGCAGAGCGCCAGGAGCGCGCCCACGCGAGCGAATCCCTTGGGCGCCGGCAGGCTGGCCGGGTCCTGCTTGACGAGCAGCTTCCCGCCATTGAGCGCGATGTAGCTGACCAGCTTCCCGAGGACGCTGGTCGGCGGGATGTAGTGCGAGAGGAAGCTGCAGAGGGTGATCGCGCCCGCGATGATGGCGAGCGCGCGGTCGACCCAGGGAATGCCGGTGGTGAGCTGCGAGGACATGACGGTGCTCCGGTTGTTGGGGGATCAGGTGCGGTGATTGAGCTCGCGCTGGTGCTCGAGGATCGCGCTCTGGTGCGAGTCGGTGCGGACCTCGAGCACGGCGATCTTCCGGCCATGCTCATTGAGGCGATCGGCGTGCTCCTCGAGCTTCCGGTCGTGGGTGCCGATCTTGCCTTTCGCGTCGTCAATGAGTCCCTTCATCGCCCACGCGAGAAGGCTCATCACGACCGAGAGGAACCCGGCTGCGGCCATCAGCACGATGTGCGCGATGTCGATCTGCATTACGGCGAACCTCCCGCCGGCGAGAGCACGTCTTGCGCGCGCTCGAACAACTCCTTGCGCTCGGCGAGGCCGTTGAGCCCGCCGTTGATCGCCTTGGTCGCGTCCTCGACGTTGCGCGTGTCCGCCCAGTGATTGAGCCCGTGCGTGCGCCAGAACCAGGCCGCGACGCGGAAGCGGTCGAGCCCGGCCGCGTACTCGGGATGGCCGACCAGGTCGACGCCGAGGTAGACGCCGCAGGCGAGGTAGTTGCTGAACCCGGTGAGCTGGATGGCGCCGCGACCGCGATACTTCCACCCGTCCCCGCTCTCCTCGTCGCCGTTGCCGAGGCGCCCGGCGTAGGCGCGATTCGCGATGCGCTCCGGCTGGTGCTGGTAGCCCTGCGCGGCGGCCGCATCGAAGTGCGTTGGCCAGGTCTTGAGCAGCGCCTCGGCACTGTAGCTCAGGCGCTCCTCGAAAACCGTGAACTGCTCGCTCTCGTGGCCGAGCTGCGCGAGCCACATCGACCAGCGGTCGACCGTGTTGATCTGCGCCTCCACCGCGGCCGCGTTGATCGCGTCGACGTGCGGCATCAGCTGCGACGGGCGCACGCGGTGGAAGACGTAGGCCAGCCGCGAGAGGCCGATGCTGTCGGTGTCGCTCATGCCGCAGAGCGTGCCGCCCGACGGCCACAGATTCCGGGCCTAGTGGAAGGTGCGGACGGTGTAAGTGCCGCTCGTGCCGGTGTTCGCGCTCGCGCTCGAATCGCACCAGCGGATCTTGACCGCGTTCGCCGCGCTCACGTAGCAAGTCGCGCTGATCGCCGTTCCGGCTCCGGTTGATGGGACGCCAACGACACACGCATCACCGGCCACAACGCCAGTCACGGTGATCGCGGCAGAGTCGGAACAGTTATTACCAGGGATGGCTCCCGGGGTTTCGCTCGCTGACGCCATATAGCAGGTGCCGATTGCTGTTCCGCTGGCGCCAATAACCAGGCCATTCGTCGTGAACGATCCCACGGTGGCCCCGCGCTGAGGCTGGAATACAATCGACGAGCCAGTAGAGCTCCCCTCGAGGTACATAGTGGCCGTGGAAGAGAAAACCGTTTCTGAACCATCCCACTGAATCAATCCGTTTGAAGACGGGCCCATACTGAGGGTTCCCGTGCTTCCATTGGAGAGGGTTATCTGGTTTCCATTGATCGTCAGCGGCGTATTGAACGTCGTTAGCGTGTTGGTGAATAGTGTTTGGCCGGTCGTCGACCCCTGCGTCGGCCGCACAAAGACCGTGCTGGTTCCTCCCGGGCCGCCGCTCACAATCATGTAGGCCCCCGAGCCAATCGAGGACAGGTTGAGTCCCGACCCGTCCCACCACAGCTGGCCGCCGCTCGTGCTCCCAAGATAGAGGCCCGTCGTGCTCGGCAACGTGAATGCCCCACTGAGCGTCGTCCCGCTGTTCGTCATTCGCAGGCCTATGCTGCTCGAGGAATGTGGCGCAAGAACAAACGCGCCTGTCCCGATGCCGCCGGAGTTGAATATGATCCCGCTGTCGTTCGCTTGCACGATCGGGTTGTAGTTGAGCGAGCCGAGCGCAGCGAATAGACATGCCTGATATGTCGACGATCCCAGGTATACGCCGCAGAGCGCAGGCGTCGATCCGGCAGCGCTTTGTTTTAGCTGCGTCCCTCCGGCGATATCGGCAGCGCTAACAGAAAGAGAGACACAGAGAATCGCGGCAACGATTGATTTATACCGATGCATAGATCACCACCACCTGTTCGCCCGAGGGGATATAATTCGCTCCGAAGACGTAGGCCCCGGTCCCGGTGCTCATTGGATCAATCTGATAGTTGGTCGTCGGCTGTAGCACGCCCCCGACGTAGACCGATGGAACCGTCCCGGCCGCGGGCGGGTTGGCCGTCGTATAGGTGTCGTTCGTGTTGTAGGTCGTCGAGACGCTCGCGGTGATGTTCTCGCTGAGTTGTCCCGCTAGCGCGCCAGCGGTCGCAACCTCCGACACCTGCAGCGTGCTGATATCCATCACGGCCGCACCCGTGAAATTGAATGCGACAAACATACGCATATAACAAGTGCCGGCATATGCTGGTGAGGGCGTCGCGCCGCTCGCGGAGCCCGGCGTCGTGCCCGTCCCGAACAGATTGCTATAATAGGCGTTGAGGTTCACCCATCCGCTTCCACCGGCATAGCCAGGATAAACCGCGCAATGCTGCACGGCCGGATTGCTGCCGTTGGTGGTGACGCCGTTCACGTCGTATTGGGTGACGCCGTCATTTCCTACCGCGACGAATCCGACGTACATGCTGCGCGCGGTAGCGCCGCTGCGCTGCTTCACGGCAGCCTGGATCCGATAGACCTTCGTGGGGTCATACGGGATCAGCGCCCGGTGGACCATCATCACCTGGCCAGCCGAGCACTCGAGCATATGGCCGCCGACGACCGGCGTCGCGCTCTTCCCGCTACCGTGCGAGTCGGTGTTCTGCTTTATCGAGAGGATGCCCGGACCGTTAACCGGGAAATCCCATTGCGTGGCGTCGTAGGTGTCGAACGAGATGCGCAGCGGCAGAGACTCGATGGCGGGCAGGAGCTGCACGCCCGCGGCGCCGGGTCCCGCCATCGTGTACGTGAAGACCGGGCAGAGAGAGAGCGCCATCGACTGCGTGCGCGCGAGGTTGTAGCTGGCCAGCTTGAAATAGACGACGTTGCCGGCCGCCACGCGGCTCGAGTCGATCGGAATCTTGAGGACGTTCTGGTCGATGATCGTGAACTGCGCGCCCACTGCATGGCTGCCGACCGGCGTCCCGTAGAGTCCACGTCGGTGATTGGTCAGAGTGTATTGATTGGTCCCGGACAGGGTGGATCCCTGATAGGCGATCAACTCGGCTGCGGCGCCCGTATCCACGAGCGCCATCGAGGAGAACGCATCTCGGTCGGCTGCCTGCACAGGGGAGATCGTTCCGTTCGAGGATGCGACGCTGACAATCAGTGAGTTCGTGGTGTCGAGCGGAGAGCCGGCAGGGAATCCCGAGCTGGCGATCACGCCCGTCGTCGCGGCGCCGATATCTCCCTGATATGTGTAATTGGTGCCGTCGAAGCTCATATAAACCTGAGCCCCGCCCCAGTCTTTTCCGTTGCTAGCGACGGACACCCAGATCTCGGGCGTGATCGCCTGGGGCCCAACCGGCTTCGAGTTGTGGACCGGATAGGGTCCAGTCCAGCCGCCGACGCCGAACCCGCCAGGCGGCCTGCCCGCGCCCGTTGCGGGCAGCGGAGGCATATAGAAGATCGGCGTGCTCGGAGGAAACGGCACTGTGTTGACGACGTGGCCACCGCCCTGTGCGGAGCCGGTGCCGTAGGCGACCGAGGACGCGCGCCCGATCGCTGCGTCCTCCGCGTCGACATCGAACTCGCCGTGCTCGTCTTCCTCGATCGAGAGGATGCGCACGACCTGGTTGACCAACCCGACGGTGGAGTCGCTGATCTGCAGCAGGTCGAACGGCTCGAGCAGGCAGAACTGCTGCGGCAGCTTGAACTTGTAGCTGTTGCGGACGTAGACGCTCCGCTGCGCCATCATCCGAGATAGCACTTGGGCGATCGCCTGCTTCGTGATGCACTTGAGCGACTTCGCGCCCTTCTTGCGCACGATGCCGCCCGAGGCATCGACGTCAGGCTGCTCGAAGTCCTGCACGGTGCTGATCTGATATTGCGAGTTCTGGTCCGGCGTCTGGGAGTCAACGAACTCGATCGGGCAGCAGTTGTATGTCTCCTGCGCGCTGATGCGAGTGAACTCGATCATGTCTTTGCCGTCGCTCGCCAACATGTTGTCTTCGTTGAGCGAGTATTGCGCAACGGTATATGCCGTATAGCTACCGATATTCGCGTCGCCGACGGGATAGATATTCAGGCGCCCCTGAGACCAGATGCATTCGGCGTTGCAGGCGTCGAGGATCCAGTCGATGTGCTCCAGAGCGCTCTTCTGCTCGTCGAAGATCGGCGACAACAGAATGCCCGCCTGCGCGCAGTAGGTCTGCAGCCCCGTCGCGGTCGTCCCATCGGGACCATAGAGCGCGTTCACCGCAGAGGCGGGGAAGCCCATGCCGTACTGCGTGTTGGTAAGCATGTCGACGAGGATCAGGGCGGGGTTGACATCTCCCGCGGTGCCGTTCGTGAGCAGCCCATTGAACTCGATGGAGAAGTTCTTCATCGCATTCGAGGTGCCCAGCGAGAGCGACTTCGACGCGAGCACCGCCGTGCCGCTATATCCGAGTGAATACTTCCCGATATCGGTGCTGATGTAATACGAGATCGCGACCGGCGCGCCGCACTGGCCGGCGCCCATCAATACGCTGGCAACGTTTGCGGAGGTACTGAGAGCATAGGTGCCCGCGCCGCCCGTTCCTGTGCCGAGAGCGCTGATCCATGTGTTCGCAGGAACACCACTCCCGCCGAGGTTCACGATCTGCATTCCGACCGCGAGCACGCCGCTCGACACCGAAGAGACCGTGAGCGTGTTGCCGGCGCCGCCGCTGCCGTTGCTGATTGTCCCAGTGAAAGTCGCTCCGTTGAATGTGTAGACGCCGGCTGTCGCGTTGTAATCCGCGCCGCCGCTCATCGTCTCGCTGGAGACGCTTCCTCCGAGGTTCAGGTTGTAGGTGCCAGTTCCGCCGGTGCCGGTCCCCAGTGAAGTGATCTGCGTGTTCCCGCCGGTGAAGTTGTTGCCCTCATCAAAGAGCGTCATCCCGACAGCGATCGTGCCGCGCAGAACCGAAGTGACCGTGAGCACTGTTCCGCTGACCGAGCCAACCCACGTCGCACCAGAGAGGGCAGCGATGGGACCGGAGACGAGGTATTTTGGCGCGTTCGGGAATACCGTCGCCTCGATCATGCTGCGCACCGGCGAGGCAACGTTCGCATCCTGTGTCCACGACTGATCTGTGCCGTTCCCTCCTGGCGCGGTAACGCTCAGTGTGAACGGCCCAGCTGCGGGGACGGCCGCGTTGACGCATCGATAGTTCTGGATGTTGCTCGGAACCGACGCGACCACAACCGCGAGCGCGCCAGACGTGGGCGCCGTGGTGAGCGCGACCGCGAATGTGAGCACGTCATTGCCGCCGCTCGCGGCCATCCCCATGATCGCGCGGCTCTCGCCGTCCTGGAAATAGATGGTCCCGAACAGATAGCCCGTCGTGTTGTGCGCGAGTCCCGATACCGTGACCGTGGTGGTGGTGGGCGTGCCCGTGATGGTCACGCTGATGGGCGATGTCGCGCCGCCCGTGTTCGTCCAGTCCGCCGGCGGGCTCTGCGGACGAGAGCCAGGCAGAAACTCGAACGGCTTCGAGCCGTCGCTCGAGTTGCCGTCGATGTTCGTGGTCGTCGTCGGGAAGACGTCCTTATCGACCCACATGCGACCGGTCGAGCACCCGCTGAGTCCCTCGGCGATGGCGATCCAGACGCCCTGATAGTAGCCGCTACCAGCGCTGCCGCCGCCCTTGCCACCACCATTCCCCGCGCCGCTGATCCACAGCTCGGGCGGCATGCAGATGATCGACGCGGCGATCCGGTTGGTGCCGTAAACGACGGGCAAGCACTTTCCGTATGAGGCTGTTTCTACCGGCGGCAGCTGATCGTTGTTCAGACCGCCAATGCTATGACCACCCGTCGTCGTTGCGCCGGCCATTATTTGTCCCCCCGACGAGCCCACGGGTCCCACGCGCCGGCATACCGAGCGCGCAGGTCGAATCGGTGATCGACGTTGTCGAGAGTGACCTGGCCAACGTCAGCATAGGCGTGCACGATCACCGGCCACTCGACGACGATGCCGGCGTGCGAGAGGGAGCGCCCGTACCGGAACAGCACGATGTCGCCCGGCAGCGGCTCTCGGTCGGTCACCCGCGCGGCCATCTGCTCGACGTAACCGAGGAACTTCTCCTCGCCTCGGTGGTGCGCCCACGCGCGAGGATAGCTCTCGATCGTGACCGACCCGATGATCCCGCACGCCTCATAGACCGCCGCCAGCAATTGCCCGCAGTCAACGCCCGCGCCCCTGACGCGTGCCTCGTGGATCCATCGCGTCCCCAACCAGGTCCGCGCCTCCGCGACCACCGCCGCGCGCTGCTCTTGCTCGCTCATCGGATCGACTCCGGCCGTGGGACAAACGGGAATCCGCCAAAGCGGCCGCCAAGCGTTGTGCAATTCCCCGAGTCGGTGCCCAGCGTGGTCGTGCTCTTGTTGCAACCGAGCAGCACGGTCGCGTTGTTCGTGCCGGCGCTGGGCACGGTATTGAGCGGCATGTTCAGCGTGAGCACGTCGTTCGAGCCGCTGCTCGCCATCGCGATGATCTGGCGGCTCTCGCCGTCTGCGAACTTGATAGTGCCGAGCGTGTACGCGCCGTGCGCGAGCCCGCTGACGGTGACGCTCGTGGTCGTTGCGCCGCTTTGGACCGAGACGGTGACCGGCGCCTTCACCACGGTGCAGTTCGCATCGTAGAGCGAGTACGGGCACTGCGGCATCAGGGTGCGCTTCGGCCATTGGAGGTTCGCGAGGAGCTCCGTCGAGCCTTTCAACGTCAGCTCGACGCCGCTGCTCTTCGGCGCCGCCTCCGAGACGAGACCGACGAACCAGCAGAGCGGCTGCTGGCTCACGTCGCCGGGCGACGCCATGAAGAGCTTGTCGACCTGCATTGTCGCGTTGTCGAAAGCACCCTGCAGTGCCGCCAGCGACAGCGAGGTGTAGCCAGGAAGCGAGTATCCGGCGCCCCCGCCGGGCGCGGTGCCGCCGTAGAGGCCGAGCTCCATATCGCACAGCTCGACGCCGTTGACCTGGCGCGACTTGCCAACCGTGATCGCTGGGCCGCTCGAGGAGAACGTTGGCGCCGCGCTCGGCATCGCGCCGCTTGGCGTGATCGCGCCTGTGTCGAGCCAGGTGAGCACGCCTGGGCCCACCGCGCCCAAGTAGAGCTCGGCGCCCGACGTGCGCCCGTAGATGCGGTAGCCGGTGGCGCCGCTGACGGCGGACCAATTGACGTTGATGCCCTCCGTCGTCGCGATCACCGCCGGCGTCTGCGCCGACGGCAGCGACTCATTCGCGGGCCCGAAGAGCGCCGTCACCCGGTAGTAATATGTCCCCGCGGTGAGCGTGCCTGCGCCGGCCGTATAGGAACCGTTGACCGGCACCGGCAATGCGAGCGTGAGGTCCGTCTCGTAGTCGGTCCAACGGAAGACGCCGCCGCCGACGAGCGTGAGGGTGTAGAGCCGCGCCATCATCAGCTCGACGTCCGAGCCAAGGTTGGTGTTGAGCAGCGAGAGCAGCGACGACGAGGCGATCTTCATCGCCGCACCGAGATCATCGTGATGCTCTTCGTCGACCAGACGCGCGAGTAGTCCTCGAGCTGCTCCATCTCGAGATCGTCCATGTCGAAGCGCACGCGCAGCTGCGGCATGGGCCCGGCGGGCGTGATGGTGGTGCTGCTGTCGACGTAGCTCGTCGACGCGGTGTTCGCGATGAAGAGCTCGTTACCCTGCGTCGTCGAGCGCCCGTAGACGTTGTACGAGAGCGCGCCGGAGACGGCCGACCAGCTGACGGTGATCTCGCCGATCGCCGAGAGCGTGCATGTGCACTCGGCCTGCACCGACTCGCCGAGCGCGGTCACGCTGGTGACCGAGTAGTAGTAGGTGCCGGCGGGAATGCTGCCGGTGCCGGTCGTGGGCGTCGCGGTCGGCGTCGGCGCGACAACCGGAGTGCCGCCGTTGTAATAGGCGGGCTGAACGGCGAACGGATCGTTCAAGTAGAAGTAGTCCCACTTGCCGCGCATCTGGGCCTGGAACCACGCCAGCGCAGCTGCCTCGCTGCCCGTGAACTGCGCGGAGCCGCCGGTGTTGTAGACGGTGATCGTGTTGCCGCCCGCGCGCGCGAACTCGAGCTCGAGATCCCAGCGGTAGCGAGGCGTCGCCCAGTAGGCGATGCGCTGCTCCTTGCCGGAGCGCGACTCCTGCACGTCCGTCGCCCAGAGCGGCGTGCGCTTCACGCTGAGCGTCTGCCCGGGGAACGTGGGCCAGAGGAGCGTGCTCATCGCGTCCGCCGGTTGCTCTGCGCGCGCTGCGCGGTCTTGATCAACGCGCCCGTGTTGTTCTTGAGCACGCGCTCCATCCCTCGGGCGTCGATGTTGTGGACATGGATGTCGCCGCCGCCGCCCGCTCCCGACTTGCTCGAGGCCATGCCGCGAATCATGTCGGCGTAGCGCGCAGGAAGAACCATCTCGCGCGCGTGCAGCTGTGTGAGCGGGTTGAAATTGCCGATGTCGAAGCCGCCCTCGGCGCTGGCCATCGGCCCCATTGCGCCAAGCACCGAGCTGGAGGTCGCCACCATCGCAGCCGCCGCCAGCTCGGGGCCCACGAATGGAATGGACGCCATCGAGGCCGCTGCGCCAGCGCCGGCAACCGCCGCGTCCGAAGTCACCGACGCAACGTTCGCCGCCTTCGCGGCAGCGTCGCCGGCTTGCTGGGCCGCGAGAGAGCCCGTCGCCTTGAGGACCTGCTGAGCAATGAACTCCGTGGTCATGCGGATCGCGTCTTTGATTGCCGCGTCGGCCATCTCCTTCATCGACTGCTTGAAGGACTTGGTTCCGTCGATCATCCCCGTGATCGCGCCGGTAAATTGGCCGGCCACCTTCTTTGCGGCAGCTATCTCTTCTTCCGCCTGCTTTTTTAGTTCCTCGGTGGCCTTCTTTCGCTCGCCATCCTCGAAGGCACTGATGCGCTGCTGCCGCTCGACGCGGCGCTGCTGGTTTTCCTCCTCGATCTTATCTGCCTGCTTGGCGGCCTCTGCGGCCTCTGCGATGCGCGGATGCTCGGCGGCGAAGAGCGCATCAGCGTTGGACTTCTCGATCTCCGCGAGGAGGTTGCTCGCGTCGATCGCGGCCTGCGCGTATCCCGCACGCAGGGCCGCCGACTTCGCCTCCTGTTGGTCCTTGAACTCGAGAAGCTTCTCTTCGACCTGACGCTGATGCTCGGCCGCCGCTGCCGCCTTCTCGGCGGCGATATCTGGCGCCGCGGCCGCGGCGATACCCGCCATTACTTTCTGGATGGCAACTAGCTTGGCGCGCGCATCTTCCTCTTCCTTCAGCGCGGCCAGCGTCGCGCCGTTGTCTGCCGCCTCGGGGCGATCGAGTTCGCCGATATGCTTCTCGTCGCGGTGCACTCCGGCGCCCGCAGCAGCGGCCGCCGCGTCACCCTTCTTGCGCTCCTCCGCGACCTTGGCGATCGCCTCCTTGAGCGCCTTCTGTGCCTCCTCCTCCTCGCGAACATGCGGCGACAAGAGACCAGCGGCTTTCAGCGCGGTTCCCATCAGGCCCGCGGCTTCCTTCGCCGCCGTGAGTTGATTGGTGAAGGCCTTGATCTCGGCCACTCCGTCGGTGCCGATCTTCGCCGTGGCCTCCGCCGCAACGTTCTCTTCCCGGCTCAGCTCCGTGAACTTCTCGATCGCGAACTTCACTCCCTCGATGGCGACACCGAGACCGCCACCGAAAGCGAACGCTGAGATGAACCCGGTGACCTCCTTTGCTGCGCCCTTCGAGGCGATGCCAAGGCCCTGCACCTGCATCGCAAGGAACCCGGCCAGGCGTCCCTCGCTGCGCTGCTCGCTGGCGAACTCGCGCAGCTTCTCGGTGAGGCTCTCGATCGGCTCCCCGGCCTCGCGTGCGGCGTGTCCGAGGCCCTCGACGTCGTCCTTGATCTGCTCGGTTGCCTCTTCGGTGGCGCCGGCAGCTTCCTTCATGCCATCGACCAAGCCGCCGACATCTGCGCTGATCTTTACGCTGATCGCGTCGTCACTCATCGGCTACTCCCAAACTGGTTCACCGTCGCGCGGTTGATCGCGCGCATCCGCTCGAATTGCTCCGGCGTGAGTTCCTTCGGCTGCGCGGGCGGGCGCGGCGCGCCACGGCGCTGCGTACGAGCAACGGGCTTCACGTTGAGGTAGGCCTTCACCACGACCGCGAGCGGCGGCTCATCTGCCCAGTGCTCGAGCAGCTCGTTCGCGTCGGCGATCGTCATCTGGTCGATCTCCGCGTAGGTCCAGCCTGTGCCCTCGACGATCCGCCCGTAGACTCGAGACAGCTCTACGGGCTCGCCGCTTCCCCCGGCTTGGTCCCAATCCCCGCCAGCTGCTGCACGCGCAGCACCAGCGCGAACGGCAGCGGCGGCAGAGCATCGGTGAGCCACGCCAGGTCAACACCCTCCTGGCCGTCGAAGAAGATGAGGAGGTAGCGCGCGAGCGCGTCATGGATCGCGTCGCGAACCTCGTCGGCGCTCTTGCCGTCGACCGCCTCAGCCTCGTTCAGCTCCGTGACCATCACCGCGTGGGCCGCGCGCGCGACGTTGCGCACGAAGCCCATCGTCGCTTCCGGCACCTCGAGCTCGCGCCCGCCGATCTTGACCGTGGCCATTGGCTACTCGCCCACGTACTCGGTGAAGACGGTGGTCGAGCTGGCCGACTGGATCGCGCGGCCGCTCAGGTCCTGCTCCACCCAGTCCTCGGCCTTCAGCGCATAGCTGAGGTTGTCGAAGTGGACGTTGGGGAAGGAGAACCCGATCGGCTTCAGCATGCCGCCGACGTTGAAGACGTCGTAGACGCGCACGGCGTAGCCCACGCTCTGGCCCATCGTCTGGTTCGGATAGACGAGGTTCGAGCCCGCCGTGCTCGACGTGTAGCTGTAGACGATCGACACGTTGTGGGTCGTGTCGGCCGCAGCGAACGTGTAGACGCCCGCCGCCACGCTGTACTGGCCCGCCGTCGGGCCGCTCGCGACGCGCGTCTTCCAGAGGCCCGTGGTGATGTCGAGGACGCCGCCGTCTTCGGTCCAGGTCGCCGACTGCGCGACCGTGACCTGGTAGGGAGTGCCGGGGATCGTCCACGCCTCGCCCATCACCGCGAGCGTGGTGGAGTTCGCCGTCGTGGTCGTGCCCGCGAGCAGCATCGCCATCGTGGCGGCGCGGAAGTCGGCGCTTTTGATCTTGAGCGTGATGTCGACCTGACCCTCGCCCGCGTCGATCGGCACCTTCCACTGGCCGCTGAGGTATTTCTTCGCGACCTTGAAGTCGACGGTCGCGTCTTTGAGGATCGCGATCGGGACCGGCGTCGGCGTGGTGCCGCTGGGCACGGCGTAGATGGTCCCCATTCCGAAATTGCGCATGAGCTACTCCTTGGCTGCGAGGCGCGCCTTGAGCGCATCGCGAGCGGCGTTGAAGCGGTTGAAGAGGTCGGTGGAGAGCAGCAGCCCGTGGAACGTCTCGAGGAACCAGGCGTCGACGATTGCGGCGCTTGGATGCGGCGCGGGCGCCGGCACGAGCTCCACGTCGAGCGTGGGCGCGCTGGTAGTCGTGGTCGGGGTCTCGGTCGCGGACATCAGGCGCCTCCGGTGGCGAGGATCTCGAGCGGCACGATCGCGACGCCCTGGCCGGTCTCGACGCCCTCGCCGATGTCGATCTCGGGGCCCATCCAGACGCGCGAGACGAGGCCCTTGAGCGTCGTCGGTGACTGCGGCGCGAGCGGCGCGCCATCTCCGTTCACCCAGAGCAGCGCGTTCTCGAGCGCGGTCAGGATTGGATTGAGGACCGAGCTCGGCGCGTTGCCCGTCTCGGGGTCCGTGCGCGCGTAGATGAGGACCGTCGCGCGCAGCGTCCAGACGGTGGGCAGGCCCTTCGTGTTCTTCGCGCTCTCTTTGTGGGCCGAAAGGAACACGGCCGGCTGCTCGGTGGGCGCGACGCGGCCGAGGTCGCGCGTCACACGCGAACACGTCTTCACGCCAGGAATGGCCGCGAGCAGCTGCTCAAGCGCGACGTAAATCGCTTCGCGGTTCAATGCAGCCATGCCGAGCAACATCGGCTCGCGCGGCCACAGATTCCGGAGCTACTCGCTCGCCCCAGACGCGCGCGCGAGGGCGGAGTGAATGCGTGGGCCCATGTCATCGAGGGCGGGCTGCAGGAACGGCCGCGCCTCGACGCTCACGCGTCGCTCGTGCGCGCGCACCAGCGACTCCACTCCCGACGGCGCGCGGCGCAGATGCTGGCGCACGCTCTCTGTGCCACTGAAGCCCAGCTCCCAGAAGCGCGCGTACTCGACGTTGGTACCGACCGTGCTCGACAGAGAGTCGCCGCTCTCCTGATAGACCTCGTTGATCGATCGCCGCAGACGGCCAGTGCGCACGCCGAGGGCGGCGCCCGACAGGTATAGCGACTTCACCACGCGCAGCGTTTCGAGGCCGAGCTGCTCGACCGTCTTGCCGATCCGCGCGCGCAGCGCCACGGCCTCGCCGCGGAGCTTCAGCGCGACACTCTCTGCGCCGACAACCTGGCCGGAGAGCACAAGCACGCTCACAGCGGCACGATCTTCCGGTACTTGTTCAGCATCGCCGCCGCCGTCACTGGCATGGCCTTGAGGTCGAAGCTGATCGTTTGCGCATCAATGACCTGGCTGCGCAGATCAGGCCCGCGCGCGCCGCGCCGATAGGCGCTGACCACGAGCTCGTTGCAGGCCTGCGTGATCTCGAGCGGGATCGACGACCAACCCGCTGTGTAACTGATGAAGATGTTCCGACGCCCCCGGCAGAACTCGTATCCGTAGAGCGCGAGCTGCGTGCACCCAACAGCATCGGACGACGGGATCAGGAAGTAGCCGGCTTGGTTGATTGCCGGCTGCACGGGGATGACCGTGGAGCCGATGGTCAGCGAGGTGATCGCCTGCACCGGCGCCTCGGCGAGGTACATCTCCTGCTGGCCGTTGCCGTTGCGGATCTCACTGTACGCGGTCACGCCGACGAAGCTGCGCGCGCAGTAGCTCGAGATCCACGCGCTCACCGCGGTGATGAGCGACTGCACGATCGCATCGCCGGAGCCAGAGGGAATGCCTCCCCAGGCCTCCACCGCGGCAACCGTCGTCAAGTCGCTCGCGGCCATTGGCTAGCCTCCGCGCTTCTTCTTGCCCTCGGCCGGCTGCGCTTCCAGCTCGGCGATGCGGGCAGCCTGGCGCTCGTTGGTCGCCTTGCCCGTCTCGATCACGCTCTCCAGCTCAGCAATGCGCGCGCGCAGCTGGTCGATCTCGGTCGGCCCGGGCGGCGCCTTGCTCATGCCGAACGCGGCCGCGAGCTCGGCCGCATGCTCGTCGGGCACTTCGAACGCGCCATCCACAGCCGCCGTGATGGTGCGGCCGGCGTGGCTGATCGCGTGGAGGTGCCGAGCAAAGAGGCGAACCATGAGGATGCTCCGAGGGAGGCAGGAGCCCGGTGCAGTCGGCCGGGCTCCTGCGCGCGAGCGCTGAACTAGCCGTTCGCGATGTTGGTGATGATGCCGAACGCCGACGGGAAGTAGTGCTTGAGCACCTCGTCCACGTAGACGCCGTACTCGTACTTGCGCGTCCGGAGCTGCCACTCGAGCTGGTAGTACTCCTGCCGGATGTCCATCTCGAGGACGGCCGGGACGTTCGAGAGCGGATACGGCAGGCTCTCGGTCTGGAACAGCACCGTGCCGGGCGGCATGTTCGGGTGGATCTTGATCGGGATCTCCGCCGCGCCGCCCATCGTGAACTTGTTGAGGTACGAGCGGATCATCGACCCGCCGCGCATCCCCGCCAGGTCCGACTCGACGAAGCGGGTCGCGCCGCTCGTGGTCGCAGTCAGCACCTTGATGTAGATGTTCTGCGCCTCCTGGCTGTTCACCCAGATGACGCTGGGCGAGAGCCGGTAGAGATCCCAGAACGCCTTGAGCATCGCGTCGATCTCGACGACACCACCCTTGCCGTCCGCCGTCAGCGGCGTGCCCGTGCCCGCGGTGCCGGTCGCCATCTGCGTAACCAGGCCGCCGGTCGATCCCTGGAAGATGATGCAGCTCGAGAGCGTCGAGTACGTGGTGAGCGAGCCGGCGCCGATCGTCTGCGGGAGGATGCCGTCGAAGAGCAGCGCGTTCTGGCTGTTGTCCGACGCCGGCATCGCCGAGGCGAGCTGCGTGGTGGAGGGCACCGTGCCCACGACCACCGAGTTGATGGTGGTGATCGCCGCGAGGCGCTCCGAGCCGGCCACGCCGAAGTACCAAGCGTAGGCGAACGCGCCCTTGACCAGCGCGACCGTGGCGCTGATGACGTTGGTCGTGCCCGCGCCGGTCGCGAGGGTGGCGTTCGTCGACTTCTGGCCCGAGCCGCCGCCGTAGTTGTCGACGGTCGAGTCCGCGTTGGTGCGAGAGATGGCCGCGACCACGCCGCCCGACAGGCTGGAGTTGAGGAAACCGTCGAGCGTCAACGCGACGCAGATCATCGAGTAGGTGGTCGTCGCCGGGAGCGAGCCGCCCGTGGTGGCCGTCGCAAGGGTCGGCGTCGGCGTGGTGCCGAGCGCGATCAGCGAGGCGTTGCCGCCGAGGATGCAGTGCTCCTCCTGGATCATCAGGGAGTGGAGCAGGTTCGTGACGGCGAGCGCCTTCACGTCCTCGAACGTGCGGCCGGCGTACCCCGCTTCGAACGAGACGTTGTCTTCGAGGCCGAGCCCCTTGTAGCTGGCGAGCAGGGACGCGGTGCCGGTGCTGATGACGCCCGAGCGGTTGCCTTCCGAGACGCCCGCCGCGAGGTTGCCGGTGTTGATGCCGGTGACCGCGCGCCAGTTGACCGCCGTGCCGCCCTTCCCGCTCTGCGCGCGAGGGATCGCGTTGCGCAGCGGAGTGATGACCGGGAACAGCTTCTTGCTCGGCGCCTCGAGGTTGAAGGCGACGAGGCCGGAGCCCTGCGTGATGGACTTGCTGATCTTGTCGTCCGGCGTCCCGAGCGCGGCCTTCGCCAGCTCAAGAGTTTCTGCGGTGATTACGGCGCCCATATCTGTTGCTCCTTTGGGTCCCCGGCCAGGCCGAGGGCTGGGGGTTAGAGGATTCGGTTTCCGCCCGCGGCGTGGACGGCCTTGAGGAGAGAGGCGGCTTCGGCGGCCTCGCCGGTCGCGCCCGGGATCGGCTTCGCGTCCGCGGCGATGCGCGCGGCGTCGTCGCTCTTCGAGATCGGGACGCCCTTGAGCGAGCCTTTCTTCTTCAGCTCGATCTCGGCCGCGGACAGGCGCTTCGTGAGCGCCTCCCTCTCGGCGAGCACCTTCTTGAGCGCGTCGCCGGCGAGCTTGGTGGCCTCTTCGGCCTTCGCGAGCGCGGCCTCGGAATCGGCGGCGCGCTTCTGCAGCTCGCCGACCTGCGCGGCCATGCCGACGTCGTCCTTCTTCTCGTCCTCGGCGTCCGAGCTGTCCTTGTCGTAGCCGAGCGCGCCGAGCTTCTCGTGCGCGTCCTTCACGCACTTGTGGATGTCGGCGATCGCGTCGGCCGTGGCCTTCGAGAACTTCGCGCCCTTCTTCTCGATGGGCTCGCCCTTCGCGGCGGCGATGAACGCGCGCGCGATGGCGCCGAGCTTCTCGCTCTTCTTGAGCGCGCCCGGCTTCTCCGCGAGGCCGACCACGTCGACCTCTTCGCCGGCGTCGCCGACCAGCTCCGCGGTCTCCTCCGCGACCAAGTCGCGCAGCACCGAGCACAGCTCGGCGACCACGGCCTTGATGCGCGCGGGAACGGGCGAGGAGTCACCCTCGAAGTCGGCCTCGAACTGCGCGTCGGTGGAGAGCGCGCTCAGCTCGCCGCACAGGTGCGCGGCCCAGGCAACTTGGTACATGCCCTTCTCGACGGGCTCGGCCACGTCCATCTTGAAGAGCGTGATGAGCGCGTCCGGATTGGCCGGGCGGTCGACGAGGCTGATCTCGGAGAGCTTGAGGCCCTCGATCACCTTGGCGTTGTCGCTGGAGCGCTTGGTGGCGCGGCCGCCGATCGAGAAGCCCTGCAGGACGCCGGCCTCGACCTTCTTGCAGCTGTCGCTGTCGACGATGTGCGCGCTGATGTGCGTGACGCCCGCGTCGTCGACGGTGCACTCGATCGCCTTGCCGGCGGCGATCGGCTGGTGCATCTCGCGGACGTTGGCGAACTTCATGAAGTCGGGCAGCGCCGCGCGCATCGCGTCGGCCTTGACGACCTCGCCCTGCGAGTCGACGGACTCAGTCGAGGCGATGCCCTCGACGATGAGGGTGCCGTCGTCCTGCTTGGTGACCTTGGAGATCGAGCCGTAGACGCGGATCGCGTGTGCCATGCCGAGCAGCTTCAGCTCGCGCGGCCACAGATTCCGGAGCTATGGGAATCGCGCGCAGGACATCAGCGCGAGGGAAACACAGCGACTTACGCGGTCGCGTTTGGACCCGACGGCTTGAAGCTATCCAACTCGACCGCATCAAGCGTCAGTAGCTGCTGATATTTGTTCAGCCCGCGAAGACCCTCGAACAACTTGCGGCCCGTGGCCTCCAGGTCCGCACCACGACCATCGATAATGAGTTCTGCGCTGAAGTCTTTGACCTCGTCGTCGTCCACATGTGGATTCGAGACGAGCGTCCCAAGAAGACCGTCAAGCTTGAACCCGCAGGCTCTCGTAGCGTCCCTTTCGAGGCGCTTGACGCCAGCAACAGCTTCAATGTCCTGCGCGATGTCCGACAGGGTTGCCGACTTCCCACCAAAGAAGATGCCGATGCTTTGCGACACAAGCCCTCCTAGAGCGAGACCGTCTTGTCGAGGTCGATATTATCGTTGATGAACCGCAAATGCCACAACGGACCTTCCTTCTCCGGATGGTGTCGTTTGCCCCGGAAATAGCTGGCAACAGCATCCGCGTCTGCCTCTGTGAGCCCGCGCCTGGTTCCATCGATGATGATGTTCGGAGATTGACCATGCTCCTCTAGTGACTCAGAGATGGTTCTCCGGCATGCACGAACTGCATCCTTGCTGTTCTCGGCTAGGTGCTTGATTTCGATTGAGTTCGCTACCGTTCGAGGCGGAGGCTCTTCGCTGCTAAGCCAGCCCTCCGGCATGCGCGTATCGGGGGCCTGATCTGCCTGCTTTGCCCACTGAAAATTTCTGCCTTCTCCGACTAATCTCTCGACGAGTTCTTTCTCTTCGTCTGAGACCGTATGGTCAGGCGTTCCAATGATCTTGCCTGGCGCTCTCTTCTTTCTGTCCGTGGGCCAAGGCGGCGAAGGGCTTCTCTCTTCCTTCGGTGCGTGTGGCCCTTCGTCTCCGCCCCCTCCTCCACCACCACCGCCGTTGCTATCGAACTGACCGAGCGCGTTGCGTGGTTGGCCCGGGTACTTCGCGAGCTTCTCGGCGTCCTCGCGCAACACCGGCAGCACGTCGCATCGGCACATCGGATGCGCGGGCGGTCCGTCGCTGCCGTCGCTGAAGTCCTCGTCGAGCGGCACGATCTCGCCGTGCAGCGCCTGGCACTCATCGCAGCAGTCCGGCGCGGTGAGCCACTCTTTGCCCTCGACGACGCCGCTCTCGTCCCATCCGATCAGATTGCCCTGCACGTCCGCGAACGCGGTCTCGGTGCGCGCGATGCGCTCGCTGCGCGCCTCACTGAAGGCCTCGCTGCCCTCGAGCTCGTCCGCGAGCGTGTCGTTGCTCCAGCCCTCCTCGAGCGCCTCCTGCGTGAGCGTGCGCACGAGATCGCGCGTGGTCGCGTCGAGGCCCTTCACCAGCTCTGCGGAGTGGTCGTGCGCCCAGGCGATCGCCTGCTCGTTGGCCTGGTCGAGAAGCGCGGCCAGATCGGCATCGACCTGCTCGAGGCCCAGGCGCGCGGCATCCTGCGCGATGCGCTGCAGCTGCGGCTCGAGCTCCGCGCGCAGCGGCTCGTAGTCGATGTCCGCTGCGGGCGTGTGGTCGCGGTCCTTGTCGTCGGCGCCTGCCTTGGCAAGGTCCCCCTCTTGCTGTTCGGCGAGAAGGGGGGTTGCAGACTTGTGCGCGCCACCGCGCGCGCGAAGCGAGACCGAGCGCGCCGCCGCGGCGAAGAACGAGGTGCAGGCCGCGCGAATGCGCTCGCGCGCGTCAGAGACCAGCGGGCGGTCGCGGTCGAAGCGACCTCCGAGCCGCTTTGGCGACCTTCGTCGCGGGCGGCTCGGGTGGACCGCTGCCATCGGGCTGTCCGTCGCCGGTGCCGTCGCCCTGCTCGAGTGCGGGCGGAGGCGGCGGGAACAGTTCGTCGCGCTGCTCGGGGGTCATGGGCTGCTCGCCGTACTTGGCGCGCACCTCGTCGACGGTGAGCCAGGGCTTGCCGCCACCGGCGCCGAGCGCAGTCGACATCACGGTCGCCTTCGCCTCTGGATCGGCGATCTCCTCGTCGATCCAGACGAGCGTGAGATCGTCCGCTCCAAACGCGCGCGAGATCACCTCGTTCATGAAGTCGCGGAACCAGCGCTTCAGAGGCTCGAGGCCCTCTTCGGCGGCTGCCTGCTTCGCGGTCTCCGCGGTGGCGCGGTTCATCTGCTTCGTGAAGGCCTGCGGCGAGATCGAGAAGCAGAAGCAGACGATGCGCGCGATCCACTCGTCGTACTCGTCCTTGAGCACGCCAGACTTCAGTTCGTACGGCTTCACATCGCCGGGGACGAACCGTGCGCGGCGCCGCTCTGCGGTGTTGCCGCTCAGCAGCGAGTCCCAGTAGTTCTGGAAGTCCGCGAGCTGCTTCTGCGACCAGGTCGACGGCGCACCGAGGAGCACGTCGGGCACACTGCCGGCCGTGTAGTACTCGAGCTGGAAGAGCTCGCGGCGGATGCCGATGTTGATCATCGTCACCACCTGCTCAACGGGGCTCATTCCGTAGATGCGGTGGCTGCGCACGTTGCGCGGCATGTAGACGAGCTCTGCCGCGCGGTAGTCGACGGCAGGGATGCCCTTGAGCACCTGCTGGTAGGCCGGATCGGGATCGATCGGCTGCCGGCCGTCGGGGCGGATCAGCGGCTTGATGGTCGCGCCGTCGATGACCTCGGGCACGAGGTGGCCGAGCGCGCTGGGCGAAAGGTAGACGGTGGGCGCGTCGATGACGAGCAGATCCTCGAGGATCATGCGCATCCACTGCGACCAGGTGTGGATGCCGTCTGGCTTGCGCAGCGCCGCCTTGATCTCCTTCGCGCGCGCGCCGCCGTCAGAGCCGTCGACGCCCTTGATGTCCCAGTCCTGCGCCTCCATCTGGTCCTTGCGCGTCTCGATGACGAGGCGAAGGATGTCGAGGCCGCCGCGCGTGGGCTCGGCAAGATCGCGCAGCTGGTGGAAGGTGATCTGATCGCTGCCCTGCTCGCTGCGCGGCTGGGAGCCGTTGAGGTTGTAGCCGACGGCGTAATCGAACGCGCGGCCGCGCACGTCATCCGGCGCGCCAGGCGCCATCGGCTGCGCCGGCCCGAACCAGGCCTCCGAGGCGCCGCGGATCATGCCGCCGACAGCGGCGCTCACCGCGCGCGAGGCGCGCGCAATGAGGCCGGGGTCGATGGGCGTGCCGCGGCGCTCGGCCATGAGCTAGACCGAGGTTCCGGAGGCGTTGATCCAGCCGGTGTTCGAGGCGTTGCGCCAGATCGGGATGCCGAGCGTGGAGTCGAACCACGGCTGTCCGGGCAGCAGGTTGAGCGTGGGGCGGCCGCTGGTCGGGTCAATGCCGACGTCGTTGACGACGGAGAAGCCCATCGCCTGCAGCTGCGAGAAGTAGCCCTGAGGGACCTGCACGGTGCCATCGGACGCGGGCGTGAAGACCGTTCCATCCGCGGCGACGTACGTGCCGCCGGCGGAGTTGGGTGCAAGCATCGTGATGGTTGCGGACATGGTCTTCGCCCTCGCGAGTGAGAACTGCGCGAGGATGAAGCTACGGGCCGGTGGCCACAGATTCCGCCGCGGCTACTTTGCCGCCTTGGCCTCCGCCTGCGCCCGGTAGAACTCGAGGATGCCGAGACCTGCGCCGTCGCTCAGCTCGGTGAGCGCCCAGACGAGCGCATCGACGCGGTCGGGCGACTTCTCATTGCCCTCGGGCAGGAACGAACACATCTGGTCCTCGAGCTCGGGCAGCGCGCCGACGTGGTGCACCTTGCCCTGCTCGTAGAGCGCGGCGATGGGCTCCGCGCGCACGCGCTTGCCGCGGCTCGCGTGCACGGCCTTGTAGGGCGCGCTCGAGCGCACCGTTCGCAGCGTGTGCTCGACCATCTCGCCGCCGTTGTTCACCTCGGCGACGATGCGATCGGCCGCGAACTCGTCGAGCGCGATCACCGCGCGCCGCGCCCAGCCGTCGGGCGACATGCGGCAGGTGCGATCGGCGAGCACGTAGAACGCGCCATCCTCGCCGCGCGCGGCCACCACGATGCCGGTCTCGTCCGCGTCCTCGCCGCTCGTGACCGCGGGATCGATCGCGACCACGACGCGCGAGAGCGCAGGTGCTTCGCGCACGCGGAGCGCGTCGATCGCATCTCGCTGCCAGAGCGCACCCGGCACGTCGTCAAGCACCTCGCCGCCGAGCTCCTGCCGGCCGAGACGCGTGCCCTCGTACTTCGCGCGGAACTCGGCGAGCGCTGTCGATGCGAGGTTCGCCGCGTTGTCGTAGGTGCTGCCGCGTGTGACGCGGCATCGCGGATCTTTGAGCAATCGCTTCAAGATCGCGAGCGGCCGCGGAGTCGTCGTGATGACCTTGCGCGGGTTCGCGCCGAGGCGCAGGCCAAAGATCAAATTGCTCCACGTCTCCTCGAGGTAGCGCCAACTCGCGAGCTCGTCGCAGAGCGCGAAGTGGTGCTGTGGACCGCGGAGTAGATCCGGCTCGTCAGCGGAGTACGTCGTCGCGATCGCACCATTCGGCCAGGTCAGGCGTCGCTTGCTCGGCTCGTAGAGCGGCCGCTCCCACTTCGGCGCGATCGCCAGAATACCGCTCTCGCCCTCGACGATGACGTCGCGCACGTCGGCTGCGGTGCGGCCCACCAACGCGATGCGCGGGACGATCGGCATCTTCGCCCACCAGCGTCCAGCCTCCGCGCCGGTGCGCGTCTTGCCCCATCCGCGGCCGCTCAGGATGAGCCACGTGTCCCAGTCGCCCTCCGGCAGCAGCTGCGCGGGTCGCGCCCAGACGCGCCAGTCGTGGACGAGCTCTTCAGCCTGGCGTGGTGTCAGCTGCGCCAAGAGCTGCGCGCGGTCCGTCGCCGGCAAGGCGGCGAGCGACGAGAGCAGAGAGCTTCTCGAAAGCGCCGATCCCGTCACCAGTCACCTCGATCTTGTCCGGCTCCAGCGAGAACGGGCGCAGGCCCGCTCGGTCCAACACCGCTTCCGCCGCGTGCACTGCCACCCGCTCGTCCTGGCTCTGCACCAGCTCGACCAAGCGCTTGAGGGCTGCCGGGCTGTGCTCCAGCGCCAGCAGCCGCAGCTCGCGCACGCCCTTTGGCATCCCGCCCGGGTTGCCGCTCTGTCCCGCTTTGAACTGGCCCGTGCGTGGAGGCTTGTTCTTCATGCCCTGCATCCTGCGCCGGCGATGCCACAGATTCCGCGGGCGTCGGCGACGCGTCTTCGGGACCATGCGTGCGTGCACGCATTTCTCCCTCGGGCCACAGTTTTTCCCAGCGGCGGTTTGCGAGCATCCGGCCGGCCTGCTGGCGGTCCTTGCAGGCGCGCCAGCGCGCTTTCGCCGCGAGCGACAGGTCTGCGTGGCGGCGGTAGCGCTTCGCGGCCTTCTGCAGGTTCAGGCGTGCCTGCGCGAACTCGTCGTCGTCCTCGGCCTCGGCGAACGCGAGCGCTGCAGCCTCGAGGCGCTCGGCGGGTGGCAATCGCTCCTGCACGGGCGCGTGCATCGGCGCGCCACGAGCAGCGCGTGCCGCGTGCATGCGGCAGTAGCGCCCTCGTGGCGGCCGATCGCAGCCGGAGATCTCGCAGGAGCCGGGCAGGTCAGACCTCGGCCTGTTCCGGAGCAGCCTCGGCCGGCGGCGCGGGGATGACCTCGGGCGCAGGCGGCGGCGGAAGCTTGTCGCCGAGGCGCAGCCGCAGGCCTCCGGGGCGGGTCGACACGTCGACGATGAGGCCGGACGCATGCGCGCGCTTCACGTGCGGCGCGTTGACGTTCAGCGTGCCGCCCTGCGCGGCGAGCGAGTAGGCCAGGAGCTGCTTGAGCTGCTGGATGAGCTGCGCGCTCTCGTCCGCTCGCGCGCGGTGCAGGCAGGCGCCGTGCGCGTTGCGCTTCTCCTCACCGTCCTGCCACTTCATCGCGTCCGCGGCGTCGGCGATCGGCTCCGAGCTCTTGCACACCGCGCAGGCTGCCAAAGTCTCAGCGCCGCTGTCCTGTGTATTACCTTTAATGCCCATATCCAATACTTCGCCCATATTACCTCCGCATTAATTGAATCGCGATTGATTCAATCAAATTGATAGTTGGCTTGTTCGACGCATCCACGCGGCCTGCGCGCTGGGCCTCCGGTCCGAAACTGGTTCCCGGTTCCCGGAACCACCTCGCCGCCGATCTGGTTCCATGATCCCGGTGGTTCCGCGACCCTATACTTTCAGTATAGGGGGTCGCCGGGAACCACTTTTCCGGGGTCTTCAAACTGGTTCCGGAACCACCGGGGAACCACCGGGAACCACCTGCCAGAACCGACCGATCAGAGCCCATTTTGGACCTGCCGATCTGCCCGATACAAACGGCCGTTCGATATACCGATATGACCTTCTCTAATCATCTCGTCGATTACTCGTAATGCGTGCGTCTTATTACCTCCCGATTGTTCGTAAACACCGTTCTTTGATTTCGCGGCTTCCTTCGAATCGGGGATCGCCGCCCAGATCTTGGCGCGCAGATCGGCCTCGTAGCGGGTCATCTCGGCCTGGCCGGGAACATCGACTTGGACGAGGGCCTCGGGCCCGGTCATGGCGATAGAGAAGCGGTGGCCCTGGGGCTTGGCCTCCTCGCGTTGCTTCGTCATCCAGAGGTCGAAGTTGACGACGCCTTCGCGCTGGTCGAGGACGGGCACGGGCGCGAGCGAGATCACCGTGTCGACGCCAGCCTCGAGCGCAGAGGAGCCGCGCGAGTCGCCCAGGCTAGGCACCTGCCCAGGCTTCCAGTTCGCCTTTGCGGTGTGGTGGATGGTGAGGACGGCCGCGCCGGTCTGGGTGCGGAGGAGATCGAGCGAGGCGACGACCTGGCCGATCTCCTTGCTCGAGTTCTCCTCGACACCCGGCATGCAGCGCGCGAGCGAGTCGATGATGATGAGATCGAAGCCCACGAGCTCGTCGCACATCGCGGTGACGTCGCCAGGGCTCACGAGAGAGACGCGCGGCTTGAACGAGTAGGAAACGTTCGCGGCCTGCTCTCGCGTGGCTCCAGCGGCGCGCAGCGCGCGGGAGAGGCGCTTCTGGAATCCGCGCTCGCCGCCTTCCTCCTCGATGAAGGCCACGCGGCCGCCGGCGAGGATGACCTGCGTCATGATCCACATCGCGAGCAGCGTCTTGCCGAGGTTCGGCGGCGCGACGACGGCGACGACGGAGCCGCGCTCGATGTACGGCTCGAGCAGCCACTCGATCGGCGGGATCTCCTTGTCGAGCAGCTCGACGGCGGAGCGCAGGCCGAGGCGCGATGCAGGCGCCTCGACGCCGTCATCCTCGCCCGGCTCTCGCGCTGGCTGGCGCAGCGCGAACTCGATGGCGTCCTCGTCGCAGCCTCGGTTGCAGTGCGAGATGGGCCGGCCGCCCACTTCGCGCACGAGGAGCTGCCCGAGGCCGAGGACGCAGGCCGGGCAGCTGGCGCGCCAGAGCTGCGGGTCCCGCTCATCCTGCTCTGCATCCGCGAGTGCGCCGAGGTAGCGCACGGTGATGGGCGAGAGCGGCGGCGGTGGCGGCGGGAGCTCCGCCACGACCTGGTCTTGCGCGAGCGCGTTCACGCAGCTCTCCGAGCTGCAGCAAGACGCACGTCCTCAGCGGTGACCGCCTCCACGCGCAGCGTCCAGAGCTTCCGTGCTCCGCGTGCGCCGCGCTTGCTCCAGCTCCAGATCTCCGTGCGCCACCCGGACGCGATCACGAGACCGAGACGTGCCCGACGGAGTTCGCCTTGCGCCTCCGTCTCACCCTTCTGCGGCTGGCCGAGCATCTTTGCGCGGCGGGCGGCGTGGCTCGCTCCTGCGCACGCCTGGACCGCGATCGTTTCGCCGCCCGTCACGATCACGATGTCGAACAGCCCGAACAGGTCGGTCTTCCTATGCGAGAACGGATTGCTGAACTCGACCACCCACGGCAGCCAGCCTTGCTTGCGCGCATGCTCGAGGCTGCGAGACGTCGGGCTACCCACGGCGCACCTTCTTTCGCCGCGCAGCGAGCGCAGCCTTTCGCTGTTCGTTCTGAATCGCCTGGGGAGGATTGAGCGTGCAGGCCATGCAGCGTGGCCAATCGGGACGCGACAGGGGCGGCTCGAAGGCCACGCCGCATGGGCAGCGGGTCATTGCGCTATTCACGGCAGTGTCTCGACGCGGACCCACTCGCGATCGCCCGAGATCGCGTGGATGGCGGAGCGCCCGCCGAAGACGTGATCGACAACGCAGACCGCGCCCAGCTCATCGGGGCGCGAGGGCATCGGCGGGCGCTGCGATCCTGTGTAGAGCTTCGGCGCGTAGAGCCCATCGCTCTGCCGGCGGCAGCGCGCGTAGGGCGTCGTGTCGAGCTGCTCGGCGAGGACCGGCGCGCTCATTTCCACTCCAGCGGCGGCAAGATTTCGCTGGCGTAGAGCCAGCCGGCAGGCTTCCACACGAAGAGGCCGTATTCGCTCGTGTCGCTGCCACCGCCGGTGAAGCTTGGGCGGCCGGCGATAGGCTGAAAGAAGCGCAGCGGAAACTCGCGATACAGGGGGACGCGAGAGAGCGAGCAGAGGAACGAGATACGCAGCAGGAGCGCGAGGCAACCGCGCGGCTCGAGGAGCGCCATGCAGTGTCGGACGACCTGCTCAGCAACGCCGAAGTCGGGATTGCCAACAATCAGATCGAACTTGTCGTGCACCGTGAACAGGTCGCGGTGCTCCACGCGACCTGGGCCGACACATGCCGGCACCGTGTCCACGCCGAGGAGAGATGCGCTCGACCATTCCTCGTGCGCGGCGCGCAAGAATGCACCGCCACCACAGCCCGGCTCGAGAATCGTACGCGGCTGGGCGATGTTCTTGCCGAGTGAGCGCGTGATCGCGCGTGCGAGCGCATCGGGCGTGTAGAAAGCCCCTCGTTCGCGTCGGCCCTTTTCGCCGTCGATTGGCTGCGTGGCGATCGCCGGCGTGCTGAAGAGATCGCTCATCGCCGCACCGCCGCGTGCGCTTCCGCGAGCGTGAGGCCGGCGTCGAACCATGCCAGGAAGAGCAGATTCGTGGCAGCGTGCGCGAGGTGCGGGAGCTTGCTCTCCGCGTCAATGCGCTCGCCCTGGTACCAAGCGAGGATGTGGCGCATCGCCGCCGCGAAGTAGCGGTCGCGCGCGTTCGGCACCTTCTTCCAGCCGCCCGGCGCGTACTTCTTGGCTCCGTACTGCAGGACGCGGGCGACGTCCGCCACCTGCGCCCACGGCACCAGATCCCAGGGCGTCTTGCCTTGGTCGTGCTTCTGGCCGGCGGCGCTCACCGCAGCACCATCGAGAAATCGCAGCGGCGGCAGAGGATTGCGTGCGCGCCGTAGATGTGGCTCCGGTGGTGTGCCAGCAGGCACCAGCCACGGCGGATAAGCGCACTCATTTGCCACCGCCGCCGAACGCCTTAGCGATGGTGCGCTCACCTGCGGCGCCGTGCTCCTTGCGGACCGCGTCGATCAGGATTCGCAGCTTCTCTTCCGGCTTCTGCTCGACGAGGCGTTCGGGCATCGCGTAACCGGCGGAAGCGCAGAGGTGACGCAGCAGTTCGCCCGAGGTCTGCGCCTTGATGAGCGCCTTCAGCTCGCGCGCGTGCGGCTCGCGACCATCGCGGCAGGCGATGCGATTCGCCAGCGTGGTGCGGTCCACGTTCTGCAACGTGAACAGCACCTCCTTGAAGCCAACCTCATCGACCGCGTCGCGAACGGACGCGAAGAGCTCACGGTCGGACTGATCTTCGTCCCACGGAAGCTCGCGCTGAATTGCTGAGTGATTCGGCACTGGAACACTCCCGCTCGTTTGGTTTCGTGATGTTTCGGGGTCGCTTCAGGCAAGAAAAAGCGCATGGCCAATGCGGCACATGCGCGACAGAAATCAGGCGGCTTTGCGGGACGTGCGGCGCTTGCGGGGCGACGTCAGCAGCCGCTCAAATCCGAACGCAACCTTGCCGCCTGTGGCGGCAAAGATGCGCTTGGCGATCTGCATCCCCGGCGTGGTCTTGCCGGTCCGGTACGACCAGATCCGAGTGCGGTGAACTCCTGCTCGCGCACCGAACTCGGTGTCACCCTCGCCGGTCTGTTCCAGGTATTCGCGGAGCGTCATGCCCGCTATGTAGCAAAACAGGAGCATTGCGGCAAGCGCGATGTTCTCTTCTTGCTATTTCGAGAGTTGGCTCAGGTGCGTAAATGATTCAATTCATGGCACCAAAAAAGAGCCCGACCGCTAGCGGAAAAAACTGGGTTCGCCTCATCGTGGACGCGATCCCGGATCCGAAGGGAAAGCGAGACCACATCACCCTCGAGGACTTCGCCGCCAAGGTGGGAGCGGGCCACGAATTGGTGCGCAAGTGGAGCACCGGCGCAAACCCAGGCTTCAAATACAGCCAGCAGATCCGGAAGCTCTTTCCACGCGAGGCGGCTCTCGCCGACGAGGCGGTCGGCATCGCGCCGGCGCCCCCGATGTCAGACTCCTCTGGCAAAGTCGCTTCATCGACTGACCAGGGGGACCATCGAAATGACAGTCACGCGCTCCTCGAAGAAGAACTCCGACGCAGAGGCAAAGCCATCTCCGACGACGCACGCAAAGTCCTCGCAACAGCCATCCGCAGCCGGCGCTACGGACCGCAAAACGCCGACGAGGCCCGCGACTACATCGACGGTCTCCTCGAAGTTTTCGCTGATGCAAGCCGCGGAGAATCTCGCTGACGAACTGCTGCAGCGCTCACGTGTTTTGCCGGGAGAGACCCTGCGGAAATGCGCTGAGCGAATCGGTGTGCGTATCGTCGAGAAGCGACTGCCGGGCGCCTCACTCGGTGTCGCGATCGCCAGCCTGCGAACGATCGTCCTATCGTCCTCTGGCTACGGCGCGCGCGACGAGTTCACCATCGCTCACGAGTTGATGGAGTTGCACATCCCCGGCAGCTGGCATGACCTGCCACCAGAGATGAAGGAGAGCGCGTGCGATCGCGGCGCGGCCGCCCTGCTTCTTCCCGCCGCCGCGTTCCGCTCGACCGTCGCCGAGCTCGGCCTGGACCTGCCCCGCCTGCGGCGCCGGTGGCGGCACGCGAGCTGGGGCACGATCGGCCGGCGCCTCGTGGACGTCGGCGCCGCATCGACCATTGCCAACTGGAGCGACCTCGAGCTGGCCTGGCGCTACGGCGCCGAGGCGCACCCGGACGAGGAGCACGCCCTCGCGGAGGTCTACGCCGGACGCGGCCGCGCGCAGGTCGGCGCGGTGCGCGCGTGGCGGCTGGGCGGCGCGGGGCTTGGGCGGGCGGTCAGCGTTGGTAGATAAGAAAGATTCCTTGCAGCAAGCATTATTGACTAATCTGATGCTTGCTGTTATCTGTTTGCGAAAGGAGACTGCAAATGGCTGACAAGAAAAAAGAGTCGAAGGAGATTGCCGCGATGGGCGGCCAGGCTCGAGCAGCGAACCTGTCGGACGACCGCAAGAAGGAGATCGCAAAAAAGGCCGCTCTTGCGCGGTGGGGAGAGAAGCCGCTCCGCGCTACGCACAAGGGCAACTTTAAGGAGGACTTCGGGATCGATGTTGAGTGCTACGTGCTCGACGACGAACAAAAGACCGCCGTGATCAGTCAGCGCGGGATGGGTTTGGCTCTTGGTCTTGAGAAGGGGAGTGGTCGAGCGCTCCCGCGATTTCTACAGGGATCCAAGGTTGCCCCGTACGTCGGTGCTGAATTGAGGGAAAAACTCGAGAAACCCCTGTTGTTTCAATGGCCCGCCCCGGTGGCGAAATCGCCACCTCTCAAGGTCTACGGCAACGACGTGACGATCCTGATCGACGTGTGCAAGGCCATCATTGCCGCCGATGCCGCCGGAGTCTTTACCTCTCGCCAGAAAGAAATCGCGAAGCAGGCTCAGGTGATTCTGAACGCGTCGGCAAAGGCTGGCATCAAGGGGCTGGCCTACGCGCTGGCGGGGTACAACGCCACGCGCCAAGAGGTCATTGACGCCTTCAAGGTCTTCGTGCGGGATGAAGCACGTGAGTACGAGCGAGAGTTTCCGGCCCAACTCTACGAGGAGTGGTATCGGATCTACGATCTCACCAAGCCGGAGAAGAATCGGCCCTTCAAGTTCAAGGATTTGACGGTTGCCCACGTCTACAAGCCTTTGGCGAAGAGCAATGGCAAGATTCTTGAGTTGACGCGAGCACAACGCGATCACAGCCCGGAGCGCCGCAAAAAGCTTCACCAATTTCTATCGGACATCGGAGTCAAGGCGCTGCGCATGCACCTGGGCCAACTGCTCGGCATCGCTCAATTGTCAGACGATAAAAAGACGTACGAGATGAATGTCGAGAAGGTTTTCGGCCTGGACGTTCAGCTCACACTGAAGGGCATCAAGGATTAGCGCGACAACCGCCGCCGCCGCTACCGGCACGGCGAGCCGACGTGGACGCCGTTCGCGGGAGAGGCGGCGGCGCCAGGCCGCGGGTGAGGCCTACTTCGCGACGGAGGCCGCAGGCGCCGGAGCGACGGCGTGCGGGAACTTCACGTCCTCGAGATCGACCTCTGTGCCGTCTGCCCGCACGTATCTCGCGAGGTAGCAGATGGGCGGTGCTGGAGGCTTATCGGGCGTGGACGGGTAGCAGGCGAAGAGGCCGGTTGCCTCGCGCTGGATGAGTCCGTGCGCACTGTCCCCCTCTTCCTGGAACCAGAGCGTTCGGCTGACCCAGATCTGCCCAGCAAGATTTCCGTGAACCACCGGCGGCTCACCATACTGCTGCCGGTTGATAACGCCGCAGCCAGACAGCACAAGCGCAGCCACCACCACGAGCTTCTTGATCTTCATCATTCCTCCCCTTCGCCGCTCTCGCGGCATTGTTGGTGTAGCAACTACATTTCGATTTCAGGCGTCCACTCGCATCGGCACCAGCCGACGCGCTTGCCGAGCGCGAAGCCGCACGAGCGGACCGGCAGTGGCATCAACTCGAGCGCCTCCTTGAGCGTGAACACCTTGCCGCTCAACGACATGCACGCCGGACAGGAGTCCGCCGTGAGCACGCTCACCCGTTTCACTGTGCCCCGCTCCTGAAGCGCCATCAGCTCGGCCCGGTTCGCCTCGATGAGATCCTCGATGTGCGGCTCTCCTCGCTTGAACTTCGCAAGAGCTCGATCGAACGCCGCCATTTTCGTCTTCTGCCAGTCGGTCACGGGAGTCCGCCTAATCACACGGGTTGTAGTTTTCAGATGAGCGACCCGCGACAATCGAAACCCGATCGCGCTCGCAGATGTCGGCTGACGCGCATTCGCGGCACGCCTTCATGAACAAGGCCTCGGCGGTATCTTCTCTCCCCAGTGCCCCATGATCAGGCTCGCCACCAAAGCCCTGGCGCATCGAGCGGCGATCCATGGCGCGCGCGAAATCAGCGACTGAGTGCGCAGCGACCAGTTCTTGCTTCGCGGCCGCTACAGCCTTGCGCTGCTCCGCCCGCGTTTCGGAGTGCATTTGGTAGGCGAGAAAACCGCCTCCGCAGAGAACGACCGCAAGGAAGATCGCCACGGACTTCTTGCTCCGCGTGCCGACTTGCGAGGTGCGCCCGTCTTGTCGCTCCGACTCCGCCACCGCGGCGATGTGTTCGAGTCGGGATGATGCGGCCGCTTCTTCGTCGCGTTGTCCCACGTCCCCTCCCTTTTTCTCGGCCGAAGTTGTCGCGACCTCTGAAAAAGATCAATGAGAAACAAGGGTGTAGCGTTTACGCTTCATTTGATTTGACATGATGGTAGTGCTTGCGCTACATTCCGTCTCGCTTTCAGGGCGCTATTCGGCGCATGGGGAGAGCGAGATGGCAGACGCG
>Ga0302276_10000406_pt1 | contig 39997 bp, 28 predicted proteins | sample III_Bog_N2_3_FD_198768 | JGI IMG/M metagenome (GOLD analysis project Ga0302276, IMG submission 198768) | Peat permafrost microbial communities from Stordalen Mire near Abisko, Sweden - III_Bog_N2_3 | ecosystem: Environmental > Terrestrial > Soil > Wetlands > Peat | place: Sweden: Abisko...
CTCCTCCAGGCGCTTCGTCTGGTCCTCTGTCAGGTCAACCCGCCCAGCATGTGCCATGTCGCCCCTCAGTATCAGGTGCCACGAGGCGAGGATTTGTTACAAGTATTTCTGGCGGCCTACACTAGAATCGCTCCCGGAGCCCGTCAAGGCCTTCCCGCATGGGAGGCCGGGGCGAACGTCGCCTTCACCGTGCCCGCCTCCGCGCCCGCGACGTTTCCGTCCATACGGTTCATTCCTGGTTTCCAGTGCCGGCGAACATGGTCGCGGAGCTGCTCGAGCAGGTCATCGCTCGTTTCGTGGATCAGCAAGGTATCGGGCGGTTTCGGCCAGGATGGATCCTGGAACGCCATCCCGCCAAAGGTTCGCTGGGAACCGTAGCGGGGAATGACATGGAAATGCACCTGGGGATCGACCATCATCAGCACCAGGTAGTTCAGCTGGTCATAGGCGAACAGGCCGGCGAGGGTGGCTTCGGTTTCATCGATGACCTGCTTCAGCTCCTGGAAGGCCTCCAGGGTGAGGCACGCCATGGTTGGCGCGGGGTCCTTGCAGGTCAGGACGAGCGAGCCCAGGGTCACCTGTCCTGGTTTCCTCCTTCCAACGCAAGTGTCCAGCCAATTATTGTCTATTTTATCCCATTTTATCACCGTTCATCACTGTTCATCCCCGTCGAACAACTACCGAAGTAAACGAAATGCGAATTAACGGTGATTAACGTGGATAAAAGCCTGAATTGCAAAGTTATATAATTAGCCAGAGCTCATTCCTCGGGAGGCCACCATCCAGCGGAAGCCTGTCTGGGTGGGAGAGGGGCCTGGAACTGGATAAAGCAACATTAATTTGGAATCGTTCTACCAGAAATTCCAGGCTCCTGGTCCTTCCCGCATGGAAGGTCGTGGCGAACGGGGCCTACACCGTGCCCGGTCCTGACTCGCCCCTGGGGGGAGGCGGCGCCCGCCGCCGGGTCAGACCTTGGCGAGCTGACGCTCGGCCGTTGCCGGCACCGGGCAGCCCAGGTCGGCCAGCAGCCGGTCCAGGATGGCCGGGGCCTGGTAGCGCAGGGCGGTCTGCAGGGCCTGGTGGCGGAAGGCCTCCCGGTGGGCGGCCGGGGCCTGCAGGAAGGCCACGGCGCGCTCGGCCAGATCCGCGGCGTCGCTGCAGACCAGGCCGTTGACCTGGTCCTGCACCAGGTCCGCCGGGCCCTTGACCGGATAGCAGGCCACCGGCAATCCGCAGCTCAGGGCCTCCAGCACCGCGCAGCCGAAGGTGTCGAAGCGGGAGGGGAACAGCAGCAGGGTGCTGGACTGGAACCAGGCGGCCAGGGCCTCCCGGTCCACCCAGCCGGTGAAGTGCGCCTCGGGGACCAGGCTCTGCAGCCGCTCCTGGGCAGGGCCGCGGCCGGCGAACACCAGCCGGGCCCCGGGCACCCGGGCCCGGATCCGGGTCCAGGCGGCCACCACGTCCAGCACGCCCTTTTCCTCGGACAGACGGCCGGCGAACAGCAGGATCGGCTGGTCCGGCCCCAGATCGGGCAGCAGCTGGGGCCGGACCCGGCTCGGGTGGAAGGCCGGATCGGCCCAGTGGGCGGTCAGGTGCAGCCGCTCCCGGGGCACCGCCATGGTGGGGCCGGACAGCCAGTCCTGGTCCTGGTGGTTGAGCACGAACAGGCCGTCCCAGCGGTGGTAGAACCAGCGCAGCAGGCGGCGCAGGCGGTCCAGGCCGCGGGGGTCCAGGCCGGAGCGGTGGGCCATGAAGGTCATCCAGTCGGTGTGCACGAAAAAGTGGGCCGGCAGCCGCAGGGCATGCTTGAGGAACAGGCCCAGCCAGCCCATGACCCCTTCGGTGGAGACCACCAGCCGGTCGTAGCCGCCGTCCTGGACCCGGTGCAGCACCTCCATGGGGTCCGGAATGCGGAAGGTCTGCTCGCCGAAGCCGGGCAGGCTGAAGGTCTCCATGGGGCGCACCACGCGCAGGTGGGGTTCCTCGGCCTGGGTTTCGTGGCAGATGAGGAAGTCCACGGGCAGATCGCGCCGGCGCACCTCGGCCAGCACCGACTGCAGGGAGCTGGACACCCCGTTGGCGTCGAAGAAGGTGTCGCTGAGCCACAGCACGCGCCGGGGGTGCGGGGTGCCGCCGCAGGCCCCGGCCAGCTCGTTGAGCAGCTCCCGGCCGCCGTGCAGGGTGTGGGCGGCCAGGCTGCTGGCCCCGGCCAGCAGTCCGGCCATCAGGCTGGGGAAGGTCAGCTCGTCCAGCAGGCCGGCCACCTGCAGGGCGCTCATGGAGCGGGGCCGGGACAGCTGCTCCAGGCCCAGGAAGGCCCGGAAATGGCTGGGCACCTCCAGGTGCTCCACCCAGGCGGCGAACGGCACGCCGTCGCCGCCGCGCTCGGCCTCCCACTGGGCGGCGATGGGGGCCAGGCCCTTGCGGGCCCGGCGCAGCATCAGCCGGAACATGGACCGGAACAGATCCTCCTGGGCGGTCTTGAGGGTGGCTGGCAGACTCTCGGGCGTCCGGCGCTGGCTGCGGGAGATGGCCTTGAGATGGGCCAGGCAGGGGCGGTAGTCCGGGTGGACGGTCAGCCACAGCATGCGGCCGGGCTTTTCGCCCTGCAGGCAGGCGCTCCAGGCCTTGAGGAAGCGCAGGGTGGCCTTGTGCCGGCGCAGTTCGGCCAGGCCGTTGGCGATGCCCAGGCACCACAGCTTGTCGGCCGGCTCGCCCTTGTGCAGCAGCAGCCGCAGCAGGCCGGGATCCTCGTAGTGCACGGCCGCCTGGGCCAGGTAGTCCAGGATGGCGGCGCTCAGGTTCTCTTCGTCCACGGCCCGGCCGAAGGGCGCCATGCGCTTGGCCCGCAGGGCCTCCAGGGCCAGGCCGGACGGGGCGGCCCCGTCGGCCAGGCGCTGGGCCAGTCCGGGCACTTCCAGCCAGGTGCCGGTCAGCCCGGCCAGGACGCCGAAGTGGTCGTCGGATCCGCCGGTGCAGGCCTTGCGCCAGGGGTCGGCGCAGTATTCCAGCGGGTCCAGGTCGTGCCGGCGGGCCGCGGCCTCCAGCCGCTCCCGGTCCATGGACTGGACCCATTCCCAGGCCAGCAGGTTCTGCCAGGCCTCGCGCTGGCCGTTGCAGACCTCGAACCGCTCGAACAGCAGCGCGAACTTCTCGAAGATGGCCACGGGCGGCTGCTGGCGGCGGGCGTGGAAGAACAGCGGGTGCGGCTGGACCACAGGCAGGTCGTGGCGCCGGCAGTAGCGCAGGAAGGCGTAGATGTCGCCCCGGCGCCGGTCCAGCTCCGGCTCCTGCTCCGGGCTGAAGCCGTAGACCAGGACGTGGATGGCCACGTCGTACTCGGGGAACACGCAGGTCCACTCGGCCGCGCTGAGGACGTCCCGGCCCTGCTCCAGGAGCTCCCAGCAGGATCGGGCGTTGTTGTGGTTGGTGACGGTCCAGGCGGTGGCCCCGCGGCGGCCCAGGGTCTTGTGCAGCTGCCGCGGCTCCAGCCAGGACTCGGGCAGGCGAAGCATCCGGCCCCAGCGCTCGTCCGGCATATCCGAATTGCGGTCATGGCAGTGCAGGTCCATGCGCAGGCACTGGGCCTCGGGGCCGGTGCGGGCCCAGGGGGCGGCGTCGGCCAGCAGGGCCTCCAGGCGCTGGTGCACGGTGGCGCGGAAGGCGGGTACGGAGGGGCTGGGAGGTTCGCTCGGTTCGCTCACCCGGCCAGGGTCCCAGGGCCGTGTGTCCAGAGCGTGATGGCGGGGAGGCGATGCGGTGAACTGCGGGTGCCACAAGGGCACTTGCTCCCCCGGGTGCCTTGCGTCACGGAAAGCTGGACGCGACGCCGAGGACTGAGGGGGGGGAGGGGTCAAAGACCCCCGAACTGGCTTTCCTCGATGTTCTGCTCGCAACGCATGATGCCGACGATGTAAAGATCCGGGTCCGCAACGCGGTAGAGGATGCGGCAGGGCGGAATGATGAGCTGGCGGATGTCCGGATTGATTCGATTGGGGACCACGGGGGCGATCAAGGGATAGTCCAGGAGCCGCTGTATCCCGTGTTCGAGAGCGTCCGCCAGCTTTGCGGCAGCGTCAGGGTTATCTTTGGCGATGTAGCCGAGGATCCGCCCGGTATCCCGTTTTGCCTGGGTGGTGACGCGGAGCTTTAGCGCCACTTGGCCAGCTCCGTTTTGACTTCCTCCCAGGTGTGGAGGCGTCCAGCAGCGATGTCAGCCTCACCCAGGGCGATGCACTCCTCGATCTCTCGTTGGGCCACAAGATCACCCACGAAACGGGAAACGCTGACGCCTTCCTGGATGGCGCGAGTCCGGAGACGCTTCGCGAGATCCTCGGGGAGTTGGAGAGCGACCTTCACCGTGGGTTCAGTCCATGCACGGGGACGTCCACTGGCAAGGGGCTTAGGGGGGGGAATGGGGCGTTCGGAAGGCATGGGATCCTCGCGTGAAGGAATTCTAATGTTTTTGGAATATAAAGCCATCCCATTCGGGTGTTCCGATGAAGCCGAAACCCAAGCCCAAGATTTCAGGTCAGGCCTGCCGCCGCAGGGTGGTGGCGCCGGTGTCGGGCAGGGACACCGCGGCCCCGCCCCAGGGGCTCGTGGCGGCGGGCAGACCGTCCCCCACCGTCCAGCCGGGGGGAATCACCAGGATTAGCGACCAATCGGGCTGGAAGGGGGTGCGCTGGCGCGCCCAGCTGAGGGTGTGCTGGTCGGGGTCGGTGGGGACCAGGCGGAAGCTCAGGTGCCCGGCCGGAGTCGGCGCCCGGTCCAGGGCCATGGGGCCCGACCGCCACCAGGCTTCCGGGGCGTTGGGCAGCAGCAGCAGCTGGCCGCCCTGCTCCCGCACCAGGGCCAGGCGGATCAGGGCCAGGGTCTCGGCGCAGGCCCAGCCGTGGTCGCCGTCGCCCATGCAGCCGCCGCCGGTGTGCGGGTGGATGGCTTCGGGCCAGGTGCCGGTGGCCCCGGCGTGGGCGTGGATGCCCGCCAGCAGGTCCAGCCAGCGCGGGTCGCCCAGGCACTGCAGGGCCCGGGCCAGCTGGGCGGTGAGGTAGGCGTTGCCGCCGGTGTGGATGATGGGCTGGTAGAACAGCCGGTCCCGGACCCAGCGGTCCATGAGGAACTGGACGTTGGCCCGGGCCCAGTCCGCATGCTCCGGGCCCAGGTCCAGGTCCAGGGGGCTCAGGGCGGCCAGGGTGCCGATGACGGCGGCGTCCGGGTGCCGGTACGGGCTGCAGGGCAGCAGTCCGGCATGGCGCCGGGTGAGCCGGTCCAGGTGCTCGCGCAGTTCGGCGCGGTAGGTGCGGGTGGCTGCGTCCAGCCATCCGGCCAGTTTCCGGGCGGCAGGCGGAGCGGCCTCCCAGCGGTCCAGGGCCAGCCGCAGGCGGTCCATGCCGGCCAGGCTCCAGAAGTTGTCCCAGAAGTAATGATCGTTGGGGCCGAAGTGCTCGGCCGACAGGCCCGCGGGCAGCAGGCCTCGGCGGGGCGAGGCGGGGTCCCGCTCCCGGCGCCGGGTGCGGTCGATCCAGCGGGCGCCCTGGCCCAGGCGCTGCCAATGCCGGGCCAGGAGTTCGGGCGAACCGGTCATGAGGGCGTGGCTGGTCCAGGTGAACAGGGTTTGGCCGGTGCCGTCCCATTCCCCGGAATGGGAGCGGAAATCGCCGCGGCGGGTGCGGGTGGCCATCCAGCCAGCGGCCTTGGAGGCCACCTGGCCGTGCTGGCCCCACAGATCGTGGGCCAGGGCCAGGAAGCTGCTGTCCCGGAGCCAGGCGTGGTTGTAGAAGAAGGCGCCCGGGGCGAAGTGGCCGCCGTTGTCGAACACGGCCAGGTGGTGGACCAGGGCCCGGGCCAGGGTGGCCAGCTCCGGGTCGGCCAGCTCCAGCCCCAGAGGGACCGGCGGCGTATCCCAGGCGGCGGCCGCGGCGGCGCCGGCCGCCGCCAGGCCCTCCAGCTCCGGTTCCAGGCCGCGCCAGCGCAGGCGCCGGTCCTGGTCCGGGATCAGGGCGAAGCATTCCATGGTCCACGGCTGGCCGGGCGCCAGTTCCAGATCCCAGCGGGCCACGCCCGCCAGCCAGCCGCTGCGGGCCCGGCCCAGTGGCGGCTGGGCGGCCGCCGGCGGCGCCGTGTCATCCGGCAGCATGGCGTCCGCCAGTGGCATGGCGTCGGTCGGCAGTCCGGTTTCGACCGATCGCACGGTGTCGGCTGATCGCTCGGTGTCGGTCGGTCGCCCGGTTTCGGCTGATCGCCCGGTGTTGCCCGGTCGCCCGGCGTATGCCGCCAGGGCGGCTTCCCGGGCGTTCCTACCGACCCGGAGCGGCGAACTGTCCTGGACCGCATGGACCGGCCGGGCGTCCATGGCGTCCGGCTCCGCCAGGGTGTCCTTGAGCGGATCGGTGCGGTCCCGGCCGAACCGCACCGCGTCCGGCGCCAGGCCCAGGCGCAGGGCCGCCTGGCGGTTGACACTCCAGTTGCGCCCGCGCACCCGGCTGCGGAACACCGGGCCCAGGGTCAGGGCGTTGTACGGGCGCAGGCCCAGGACGAAGGCGAGGCGCCTGGGGGACTGGCCGGCCGCGCCGCGCCAGGCCAGGGTGTGGGTCCAGCGCACCCAGTCGCGGCCCGCGTGGCGCACGGCCATGGCCTCGCAGCTCCAGTCCAGGTCCGGATGGACCCGGTAGCGGGTGATCACCCGGTTCTGCCAGCCGTTCCGGAGTTCCTGGTCCAGCTGCTCCGGATCCAGGCAGGAGGGGATCCAGGTCCGCCCGTCCAGGGCCAGGGCGGGCATCCAGGACGGGCCGAAGGCGCGGGGCGTGAGCATGCCGCAGGGGTCCACCATGGCCTTCCAGGGCGAGCCGGCCAGGCCCACGGCGGTCCAGTTCCGGTGGGTGAGGTTCACGGTGAGGACGTTCACGCCGGTGGGGATGAAGGCGGGCGACTCCGGGCGCACCTGCTGCTCCGCCCACCAGGGCAGGGCCCAGGACGGGTGGCCCTGGAAGGCGAAGGTGTTGGTGAGGCCGGTCAGGGCGAAGCTCAGGCCCTGGTCCACCAGCTCCGGCGGAAAGAACACCGGCGACGGGCGCCCCTGGTTGGCCAGCACGCGCAGGAACGGGTTCCAGTGCCCCAGGCCCAGCCCCCTGAGGATCAAAGCGATCCAGCGTCTCCACATGGCCTGCCCTCCTGGGCCGCAAAGGGTCAGCTTGGCATCCGCATGTGACCAGCGGATGCCCTGCCGGTGTCCTGCCGGTGTCCTGCCGGTGTCCGGGCGGTCCATGGATGGATGGGGGCTTGCTGCAGTCCCGGGGGTTCCGGCGCTATGCTGGAGAAAGCTCGTGCGGGCCGCCGGTCCCTTCATGCCCGTGAGCGGTTCATTTTCTTCAGGAGCAACCCATGATCGGACCCTTCGTGAACGGAGCCTCGATCGTGGTCGGCGGCCTCTCCGGCGCCTTCCTGGGCGACAAGATCAGCGAGAACGTGCGCACCCGGATGCCGCTGGTGTTCGGCCTGGCCTCCACCGGCATGGGCATCGCCATGGTGGTCAAGGTCCAGTGCCTGCCGGCCGTGATCCTGGCCCTGCTGGTGGGCACCCTGATCGGCGAACTGACCCACTTCGAGACCTGGGTCCAGCGCCAGGCGGCCATGGCCAAGGGGCTGGTGGAACGCTTCGCCCGCACGCCCGATGGGCTCACCCAGGAGGCGTTCCTGGAGCAGTTCGTGGCCATCCTGGTGCTGTTCTGCGCCAGCGGCACCGGCATCTTCGGGGCCATGCAGGAGGGCATGACCGGGGACTACACTCTGCTGGTGGTCAAGTCGATCCTGGACCTGTTCACCGCGGCCATCTTCGCCACGGCCCTGGGCTACACGGTGGCCACCCTGGCGGTTCCCCAGATGGCCATCCAGGCGGGCCTGTTCTTCCTGGCGGTGAAGCTGCTGCCCCTGACCACCCCGGCCATGATCGCCGACTTCTCCGCCTGCGGCGGCCTGATCATGGTGGCCACCGGGCTGCGGATCGCTGGGATCAAGCCGTTCGGGGTGGCCAATATGGTGCCGGCGCTGGTGCTGGTCATGCCCATGTCGGCGTTGTGGGCGCACGGGTTCGCGCACTGATTCTCCTGTGGGGATGCCACGCATGCGTGGCATCGCGCTCACTCCGTTCGCTCTCCGTCCCCCCACACCCCCACGCCATGCCCGGGCGAAGCCCGGGCATGGCGTCCAGCCCGCTCGCGTTGCTGCGTTGCTTCCCCACACCCTCACGCCAGGCCCGCTAAGCCCGCCCCCCCCGCCGGATCAGGTGCAGGGCGTCCAGTCTCGGCCGGGCGGCCTGCAGGTGCTGGTCCAGGGTGGCCTGCTGCTCCTGCAGCAGCCGCAGTTCGCTGACCCCCACCGCGCCGTTGAGCTGCTGCAGGGCCAGGAGCCGGGCCTGCTCCTGGCCCAGGCACGCGGCCATCTCCTCCCGGGCCCGGGCCACCCGCTGGGCGGAGCGCTGGGCGGCGGCGGCTTCGGCCTGGCGCAGCATCCGCGGCACCAGGTCCTGCAACGCCTGGTCGGCCTCCGGGTCCGGCCGGCCGGGGTCCGGCTCCAGCTGGCGGGCCAGGGCGGAGCGGGGCAGGCTGCGGGTCAGATCGCGGCCCTGGTGGTCCACCAGCACCCGCAGCGGGGTGGGCGGCAGGAACCGGTCCGCCTGGAGCCCGGGCGGGGCCAGGCATTCCAGCACGAACACCACCTCCAGGTAGCAGGCGGAGACCTGGGCGTCCGGCCAGCGGCTGCGGCAGGTGGTGCCCCGGGCTTCGCCCAGCAGCAGGTCCAGCGCGCCGACCACCAGCGGGTGGTCCCAGGTGAGGAACTGCAGCTCCTCCCGGGCCAGGGCCCGCCGGCGGTCGAAGGTGACGGTCAGGCCTTCGCCGGGCAGCCCGGGGAAGGTCTGCGCCAGCACGCCCATGGCGCCCAGCTGGTAGGTGCGCTCGGCCAGCTCCTGTACCTCCACGAAGAAGTGCTCGAACACCCCCAGCATGAAGCGCTCCAGGGCCGGATCGGCGTCCTGGGCGGCGATGGCCTCGACCAGCGCGGCGGCGGGCCCGGGACGGCAGGAGCTCAGCTCCAGCAGCCGGTCCCGGCCCTGCTCCAGCCGGAGCCGCAGCGCCTCCCGGGCGGCGCGGGTGGCGTCCAGCAGCGGCTCCACGGCCGGATCCGGGGCCGCGCAGGCCAGCCGGTCCCGGAATCGGGCCAGCAGCTCCTGGCCGCCCTGGAGCGGCTGGCTGAAGGCGTCCAGGCCTTCGTGGTACCAGCGGGCCAGCACCTCCTGGGCGCTGCCCTGGAGGTAGGGCACGTGCACCTGGATATCCCGGGTCTGGCCGATGCGGTCCAGCCGGCCCAGCCGCTGCTCCAGCAGGTCCGGATCCAGCGGCAGGTCGAACAGGACCAGCTGGTGGGCGAACTGGAAGTTGCGGCCCTCGCTGCCGATCTCGGAACAGAGCAGGATCCGGGCGCCGCCGGGCTCGGCAAACCAGGCGGCGTTGCGGTCCCGCTGCACCAGGGTGAGCCCTTCGTGGAACAGCGCGGCCCGGGCCCGGACCCTTGGGCGCAGGGCCTCGGCGATGGCTTCGGCCTTGGCCCGGGTGCGGCAGATGAGCAGGACCTTGTCGCCGTCCGGATCCCGAAGCAGTTCGGCCAGCCAGTCCAGGCGCGGGTCGTGGCCGTAGTCGGGGCGGAACGGCGCGGCGGGGTCCAGGTCGGCGGCCCATTCCCGGGCCAGCTGCCGCAGGGCCGCCGGGGTGGCGGCCAGGGGCGCCGGGCGCGCCAGGCGCCGGGGAAAGCCGGTCACGGCGGCCCGGGTGTTGCGGAACAGCACCCGGCTGGTGCCGTGCCGGTCCAGCAGCGCCTCCAGGCAGGCCTCGCGGGCGGCCACCGCGGACTGGGGATCCGGCCCGTCCAGCCGGGCCCGGAGTTCCGCCGGGTCCTGGTGGCGCAGGGCCGCCAGGGCTTCCAGTGCCCGGGGCGCCATGGGGCCCGGGGCCCGGACCGCGTCGGCCAGGTCGGCCACCGCCCGGTACTGCTCCGCCTCCCGGGTGAAGCGGTCCAGGTCCTGGAACCGGTCCGGATCCAGCAGCCGCAGCCGGCCGAAATGGCTGGCCGGGCCCAGCTGCCCGGGGGTCGCGGTGAGCAGCAGCAGGCCCGGCGCCGCGGCGCCCAGGCGCTGCACCAGGGCGTAGCCCGGGCTCGCCGCCTCCGGGCTCCACGCCAGGTGCTGGGCCTCGTCCACCACCACCAGGTCCCAGCCCGCGGCCAGGGCCTGGTCGGCCCGCTCTGGGCTGCCGGTGAGCAGGCTGAGCGGACAGAGCAGCAGCTGATCCTCCAGGAACGGGTTGCCGCCCGGGCTTTCCGCTTCCAGGGCCGCGCAGCGCGCCTCGTCGAAGATGTGGAACCACAGGTTGAAGCGCCGGTACAGCTCCAGGAACCACTGGTGCAGCAGGGAATCCGGCAGCAGGACCAGCACTCGCCGGGCCCGGCCGGTGACCAGCAGGCGATGCAGGATCAGCCCGGCCTCGATGGTCTTGCCCAGGCCCACCTCGTCGGCCAGCAGGGTGCGCGGCAGCAAGCGACCGGCTACCTGGGCGGCCACGTACAGCTGGTGCGGGATCCGCTCCACCCGCCCGCCCAGGAAGCCGCGCACTGGGGACTGGCGCTGGCGGTGCTGGTGGCCCAGGGCGGCCAGGCGCAGCTGGTAGTCCGCCGCGGGCTGGACCTCCCCGGCCAGCAGGCGCTGGAGCGGGTCGCTGAAGCTGAGCCGGGCCGACAGGTCGGCCTCGGCCAGCTCCCGGTCCGGGCCCCGGTAGACCAGGCGGCCGTCCCGCTCGGTCACCGCGCGCACCACCATGGGGCGGTCGTCCCGGTCGCGCACCGGGTCCCCGGGCCGGAACCGCACCCGGCGCAGGGGCGGCTGGTCCAGGCCGTACTCCCGGGTTTCGCCGGTGGCGGGGAAGCTCAGGGTCACCGTCCGGGGGCCCACCCGGCGCACGGTGCCCAGGCCCAGATCGGGCTCCCCGTCGCTGATCCATCGCTGACCTGGAAGAAATACGGATGCCGCCATGGACCATGATAGCCGGTCGGCTCAGCCCTCCCGCCCAGGAGCCTGACCTGGTAAGGGTCCGGGTCCCTACACTTCGCCGTGGTTCGTTCTGTTGGATCGCTGACCGCGATCCAACAGAACGGATGGCTTCGCCGGAGGGTAACCGGCCATTGTGTGTCCATCTCCGGGATTCCGGCTCAATCAGACGTCTCGGAGGCTTTGATGATTTCATGTAAACCTATTTGGGGTAAACGGGGCGACCGCCCCCCCCACACATCAGCGATGCCCCCTGCCTGAGGTCTGACATGCCCAACCTGCCCAAGCCGTCCTACTTCAAATCCTTGGTTGGAAAGGTGTTTGGGACTGCCATGATTTCCGTGGTGATGTTCCTGGTGCTCATCGGGGCATATCTGCTGCCCACCGTTAACCACCTTCTGCTCAATACCAAGCGGGATGGGCTGCAGAATGTGGTAGAGGCTGTCCAGTCCCAGGTGGAGTTCCTGGTCAACGAGGCCAAGCAGGGGCGCCTGTCCCAGGAAGAGGCCCAGCAGCGGGCCAAAGACCTGGTGCGTGCGACCCGGTTCGCTGGCAATAACTATGTGTACGTGCATGGTCCCGACCTTTCCGTGCTGGTGTTCTCCCCGAACCTGAAACTGGAAAACAAAACCCGCGACCAATTGCTTCCGGCCAACCTGGTCATCAACCAGGCGATGCGGGCAGTTACCGAGAACCCCGCCGGAGGTTTCTACAACTATTCCTTCGCCAAGCCCGGCCGGGAGGGGCTCTTTCCCAAGTCGGCGTTCGGCAAGCGGGTTCCGGAGTGGGATTGGGTCATCGGCGCGGGAGTCTACCTTGACGACATTGACGTGCAGATGCGTTACATCACCCTTTCGATCTTTGGTGGAGCCTTGCTGGTGGCCGGGATCGTAGCCGTCATCTCCCATGCCATTTCACGCAGGATGGTTCGCCCCTTGAACCTGCTCGTGGAGGGTTTGCATGAAAGCAATCTCTCACAAATCATCCAGGTGGAAACGAAGGACGAAATCGCCATGGCGGCGGAAGCCTTCAACACCTACAACGGGAAGATGCGCGAGATGGTGGTGACCATTGGAAGCTATGCCGATCGGGTCGCCTCCGGCAGTGTCGAACTCGCTGCAACCTCCCAGGAAATGGCCCGGGCGGTGCATGACATCGCCAAGGTCAGTGATGAGTTGAAAGGCGCGGGAGAACAGGTCACCCAAGCGATGGGCGGCTTGAACCAGAACGTGGAGGCCATGAGGGCAAGGACCAGGGAAACGGGGGCCCAGACTGAAGATGCGGTCCATGACGCCACCCGTGGCACGGAAGCGGGCCAGGGGGCTGCCCAGGGCATGGAGCAGATCCGGGAAGCCACCTCCCAGGTGGTCAAGGCCGTCCAGGTGATCCAGGACATTGCCCGGCAAACCAACCTCCTCTCCCTGAACGCGGCCATCGAGGCGGCCAAGGCCGGGGGCGCAGGCAAGGGGTTTGCCGTGGTCGCCGAGGAAGTCCGTAAGCTGGCCGAGCGGTCCAGGCGTTCCGCGTTGGAGATTGCCGAACTCAACCAGCGCACCCAGGAAGCCGTGGCAGGGGGCGTGGAGGGCATGCAGGTGAGCCTGGGCAACCTCCAGACCATCAGCGAGAAGATCACGGGCATTGCCGCAAGCATCCGGGAAATCGGCTCCTTGAGTTCTTCCCAGGCCGAGACCAGCAAGGATGTGGCCCAGCGAATGGACCACACAGCCGCCAGGCTTGCCCAGAACGCCTCTGCCACCCAGGAACTCTCGGCCACCGTCCAGGAGATCACCAAGACCTCGGATGATCTCGCCGGCGTGGCGGAGGGCCTCCGCCATGTCGTCCAGCGGTTCAAGGTTTAGGGTCTAGCGCCAGTCCACGGTCACCAGCTCGCACAGGCGGGCGGCGTAGGCCACTTCGTTATCGTGCCAGCCGAACACCTTCACCAGCCGGCCGTCCACCACCCGGGTGAGCCGCGGATCCAGGATCACGCTTTCCTCCCGGTCGATGAAGTCGTGGCTGACCAGGGGCGCCTCGCTGATCCCGAGGATGCCGCGCAGGCGGCCCTGGGCCGCGGCCCGGAAGGCCTCGGCGATGGCGTCGGGATCCGTGTCCCGGTCCAGCACCGCGGTGAGGTCCACCAGGTTGACGGCCAGGCATGGCACCCGCAGCGCCCAGCCGTCGAAGCCCGGGGGCAGCGACAGGGCCCGGTGCAGGGCGCCGAAGGCGCTGCTGGTGGTGGGGATGATGTTCTGGAACGCGGCCCGGGCCCGGCGCGGATCCGGGTGCGGATGGTCCAGCAGGCGCTGGTCGTTGGTCACCACGTGGACGGTGCTCATGCCCGCGGCCTGGAAGCCGAAGCTGCGCTGCAGCACGTCCAGCAGGGGCGCGGTGGCGTGGGCGGTGCAGCTGGCGTTGGAGACCACCCGGTGGACACGCGGGTCCAGCAGGTGCCCGTTGAACGGGTGGATGACGGTGAGATCGGCGTCGGGGCTGGGGGCGGAGATGATCACGTGGTCCACCGGGCCCTTCAGGTGGCGGGCCGCGGCGGCCCGGGCGGTGAACCGGCCGGAGGCCTCCACCACCAGCCGCGCGCCGCAGTCCGGGAACGGGATGCGGGCCGGGTCCGGCTCGTGGAACAGGGGGATCTCGCAGCCCTCCAGGCGCAGGTAGTCCTGGCCGGCGCGCCGCACGCCGGCCACGGGCGGCCGGTCGCCGCCATGCACCGAGTCGTGGCGCAGCAGGTGCACCAGGGTATCCAGGTCGGCCGGATCGTTGAGGGCGCACAGTCCGGCCCCGTGGGTGCGGGCCAGGCGGCGGGCAGCGAGCCGGCCGATGCGGCCCAGGCCGTTGATGGCGATCATGAGGGGATTCCTTTCAGCCGCAGGCACAGGTCCACCAGCCGGGCCGCGTACGCCACTTCGTTATCGAACCAGCCGAACACCTTCACGAAGCGCGGGGTCATGACCTTGGTGAGCAGGGCGTCCAGCACGCAGCTGGCGGTGCCGCCGCGCAGATCGGAGCTGACCAGGGGCGCCTCCAGCACCTCCAGCAGCCCGGCCAGGGGCGGGGCCTGGGCGGCAGCCCGGAAGGCGGCGAGCAGCGCCGCCGGGGTGGCGTCCCGCTCCAGGGTGACGGACAGGTCCACCAGGCCCACGTCCGGGGTGGGCACCCGGATGGCCTGGACGTCCATGCGGCCGGCCAGATGGGGCAGGATCCGGTCCAGGCTGGCGGCGGCGCCGGACGGGGCGGGGATCATGCTCGCCGCCGCGGCCCGGGCCATGCGCAGATCCGGATGAGGCAGGTCCAGGATGCGCTGGTCGTTGCCGTAGCTTTCCACCGCGGTGGCCAGGGCGGCCCGCACGCCGAAGGCCAAGTCCAGCACCCGCAGCAGCAGTGCCAGGGCCTGGGTGGTGGCGCAGCCGGCGGCCAGCACCGCCGGCGGCTGCGGGCCCAGCCGGTGCTCGTTCACGCCCGGGACCACGGTCAGATCCGCGTCCGGCACCGATCCGCCGATGAGCACCCGGGGCACGCCGGCCTGCAGATGCCGGGCCGCCCAGGCCCGGTCGGTGCAGGCCCCGGTGCACTCGAGCACCAGCTGGGCGCCCAGCTGGGCGAAGGGCAGCCGGAGCGGATCCGGTTCCCGGAAGCAGGGCACGGGGGTCTGATCCAGCAGCAGGCAGCCGTCCTCGTGGCCCACCGGGAACCCGGCCCGGCCGTGCAGGCTGTCGTACTGCACCAGGTGCGCCAGTCCGGCCAGCTCGCCCAGATCGTTGACCGCCACCAGTTCCAGCCCTGGGGTGCCCTGGATCCGGCGCAGGACCTGGCGGCCGATGCGTCCCAGGCCGTTGATGGCCACCTTCATGCCCTGCCTCCTGTACTGCTGTCAAACGGGGGGAACCTGTCGGCGTGCCGCGCGCCTTCCCTCCCGCTGCTTCCTGGTTCCTGCTGCCGGCGCCCGCCAGCTACGCCAAAGCCGGCAGCAAGCTGCCGGCTTTGGCTTCATGCAAAGGACACCACGCTACTTGGCGATGACCTTGACCATCTCCAGCACCTTGTTGGAGTAGCCCCATTCGTTGTCATACCACGCCACCGCCTTGAGGAAGGTGGGGTCGAGCATGATGCTGGCGTCGGCGTCGAACACCGAGGTGCAGCTTTCGCCCCGGAAGTCGGTGGAGACCACCTTGTCGGTGGTGTAGGCCAGGATGCCCTTGAGCGGGCCTTCGGCAGCGGCCTTCATGGCGGCGCAGACTTCCTCGAAGGAGGTGGGCTTCACCAGCTCGCAGGTCAGGTCGACCACGGACACGTCGGAGGTGGGCACGCGGAACGCCATGCCGGTCAGCTTCTTGTTCAGGGCGGGGATCACCTTGCCCACGGCCTTGGCGGCGCCGGTGGAGCTGGGGATGATGTTCTCCAGGATGCCGCGGCCACCGCGCCAATCCTTCATGGAGGGCCCGTCCACGGTCTTCTGGGTGGCGGTGGCGGCGTGCACGGTGGTCATGAGGCCGCGCTTGATGCCGAAGGCGTCATTGAGGACCTTGGTCATGGGCGCCAGACAGTTGGTGGTGCAGCTGGCGTTGGAGATGATCTCCTGGCCGGCGTAGCTTTCGTGGTTCACGCCGTAGACGAACATCGGGGTGTCGTCCTTGGAGGGGGCGCTGAGCACCACCTTCTTGGCCCCGGCCTTCAGGTGGTTGCTGGCGGTCTCCTTGTCCAGGAACAGCCCGGTGGACTCCACGACGATGGTGGCGCCGATCTCGTCCCACTTCAGGTTGGCGGGGGTGCGCTCGGCGGTCAGGCGGATCTTGCGGCCGTTGACGATGAGGGTGTTGCCATCCACCGCGATGGTGCCGCCGAAACGTCCGTGCACGGAGTCATACTGCAGCATGTAGGCGAGGTAGGAGGGATCGAGCAGGTCGTTGATGCCCACGATCTCCAGTTCGGGGAAGTGCTCCACGGCGGCGCGGAACACCATCCGACCGATGCGACCGAACCCGTTGATACCGATCTTTGTCATCTGTGCGTCTCCAAGAAGGGAAGAACGTCCCTTGCGGTGGACGCCCCTCAATCAGCAGTTGATGCCAGGATACCGCATGGCGTCCAATAACGGTTCCAGCTTCTTGGACAATGTGTTGCGGTGGATCCCCAGCTTGCGTGCCGCGGCGCTCTGGTTGCCGTTGTTGGCGGCCAGGACCTGCTCCAGGTAGATCCGTTCGAGCTCCCGCTTGGCCAGATCCAGGGGAATCTCGTTCCGAACCAGTTCAGCGATGAGATCCTCCATCAGCTTGCGCATTGCTTCGACTCCATCGGGTACCGGGTGGCGGGTAGCTGATGACGGTAACACTGGCGAAGGGCTGTGCCCAGGCGATTTTACGGCGATCATGCTACCCTTCCTGCGGAAAAGTCTGTGGAATACCTGTTGATCCATCGGAGGAATACGTGCGCAAAACCAAGATTCTCATAACCATGGGACCAGCTCTCATGGGCGGCGACACCCTCCGAAAAACCCTGCAGATCGCCGACGCCGTCCGGTTGAACGCCAGCCATGGCGACCTGGACGACCGGTTGGCATCCCTGCAGCTGATCCGGCGCCTGGCCGACGATCTGGGTCGGCGCATCCCGGTGCTGCTGGACCTGCAGGGGCCCAAATGGCGGGTGGGGATGCTGGAGACGCCCCTGGATCTGGCCGAGGGCAGCCACGGCGCCTTCTATCCTGCCGACCGGCCGGCGCCCACGGGGCTCGCCTGGGCGGTGCCCCTGCCGCATCCGGAACTGATCCAGGGCGCCCGGCCCGGGCAGAAGTGGCTGCTGGACGACGGCAACCTGGAGGTGGTGGTGACCGTCGTGGCCCCTGAGCGGGTGGACGCCCAGGTGATCGTGGGCGGTCCGCTCAAGGCCCGCAAGGGCGTGCACCCCATCGGCCTGGACGTGGCCTTCGATCCCCTGACGCCCAAGGACCTGGTGGACATCCGCTGGGGCGTGGAGCACGGGGTGGACTTCTTCGCCCAGAGCTTCGTGCGCCAGGGCTCGGACGTGGAGGCCCTGGCCGGGCATATCCAGGCCATGGGCGGCGAGCAGCCGATCATCGCCAAGATCGAGCACCCCCAGGCGCTGGCCAACCTGGAAGAGATCCTGGACGTGTGCTGGGGGGTCATGGTGGCCCGGGGCGATCTGGGAGTGGAGCTGGGCGTGGACCACGTGCCGGCCCTGCAGAAGCGCATCATCCGCATGGCCCGCCGGGCCCTGAAGCCGGTGATCACCGCCACCCAGATGCTGGAAAGCATGATCGAGAACCCGCAGCCCACCCGGGCCGAGGCCTCGGACGTGGCCAACGCCATCTGGGACGGCACCGACGCGGTGATGCTCAGCGCCGAAAGCGCGGTGGGGGCGCATCCGCTGGCCGCGGTGGAATGGCTGGCCCGGATCGCCGAGGACGCCGACGCCCACTACCGGCCCCGCCTGGGCCGGCTGGAGGACAACATGGCCCAGCGGCTGTCCAGCCGCACCGATGTGTCGGTGGCCTTCGCCGCCTGTCGGACCGCCGAAGAGATCGGCGCCAAGCTCATCGTGGTGTTCACCGAGGGCGGCGGCAGTGCCCGCATGGTGTCGCGCCTGGCCGCCAATATCCCGGTGGTGGGGGCCACCACTGACCTGACCAACGCCCGGCGCATGGGCCTGCTGCGCGGCGTGCGGGCCCTGCCCATCACCCGCCAGGAATCCACCAACGCGACCATGGCCTCGGTGGAGGGGGACCTGAAAAACCTGCATGCCCTGGAGCCGGGGGACCGCGTGGTGATGACCTTCGGCCTGCCCCTGTGGCTGACCGGCAACACCAACACGATGCGTGTCATCCAATACGAATGAAGGGCCTGCTCAAGTTCGCCGGGATGACCCTCGGCAGCGCGGTGGGTTGGTGGCTGGGCGCCTTCGTGGGCATCACCACCGCCGTGCTGCTGAGCGGGCTAGGCGGCGGGGCGGGGCTGTATCTGGTCCATTGGTTGGCTGAACGCTACTTGGAATAGCTCCCGGCGATCTCCAGGACACCCAGCCACCGGAACGCTACTTGGAACGGGTCCCGCCCACCTCCAGCCCATCCAGCAGCCGGAATGCCTGGGCTTCGCTGACGGCGCCCAGCTGCAGCCAGCGGCCGCCTTCCAGATCCAGCCACAGCTGGGCGCTGCGCGGCTGCCACCAGCCGCCGCGCCGGCTGGTTCCGCCCAGCATCCGGTGGGCCTCGCTGCGCTGGGCCGGGGTGGGGGCCGGCACCGCTTCGGCCGGGTGGTCGCCGTCCCAGTGCAGGACCAGCCGGCCCTGGGCGCAGCTCCAGGTGGCGCCGGGCACCCGCAGGGCGGGACAGCCAGGGGCCTGGACCGTGTCGCCCCGTGACTGCACGGAGGCGGCCCAGGCGCCGTCCGCGGCCGGTAGCCAGATGCCCTCCATGACGTCCAGGCTGGCGTCGCCCAGGCCCACGCTGCCCAGATCGGCCAGATCCGTGGTGCCCAGCTTCAGCCGGTAGGCCGAGGCGGGCGCCTGGTCGAAGGTGGGGTCCAGGGGGATCCAGCGGCCGTCCAGTTCGGCTTCCACCCAGAAGTGCAGGCCCAGGGCGTCGCCGCAGGCCATCCAGCCGGTGACCCCCCGGGCCGGCACCCCCAGCCGGCGCAGCAGGGCCACGGCCAGGACGCCATGCTGGGCGCAGGCGCCCTGGGGGTTGCGGGCCACTTCCTGGGCCGAGGCGAAGCCCACGGTGTAGTTCTTGTCCTTGATCCAGTCGTACACGAAGTGGGTGACCCGCTGGGCCAGCTGCCAGCGGGTGGCGCCGGCCGGGGCGCCCAGGCGCCGTTCCAGGCCCTGGAACACCGGATCCCGGAACTGCACCAGCGGGGTGGCGGCCAGGTAGCGGAGGTCCTGGGGGGCGGGCCGGCCGGTCACCGGCAGCTCCGCCGCCTCCCGGGGCGACGGCGGCAGCGCCCGGGTGAGCAGGAACCGGTCGGGCGCCAGGCGCCGCTGCTGGGGGTCTTCCGGCAGCGCCTGCGGCGTCCGGCCGCTCCAGCGCACCTGCACTTCCGGCAGCCAGAGCAGGAAGGGGTGCGGGGGCAGCGCCTTGATGGTGCGCTCGAACAGCCCGGCGCCCGCGGCCTGGGCGGCCGGTTCAGGCAGCTCCACCCGCTGGGACAGCAGGGGGATGCCCGCCAGGGAGCCCTGGTGCTTCACTTCGCCCTGGGAGGGCGAGACCCACAGCTCCACCTCCTCCACCAGGCCGCCCTCGGCGGACTTGCCCCGGAACCGCACCGTGTCGGGAAATCCGGGCAGGGCCTCCGGGCCCACCGGCCGGAGTTCCAGATCGGTCCACTGCTGGGTGGGGAAGGAGAAGCCGCGCAGGCTCACCGGCTGGACCGCGCGGGCGGCGGCCTTGAGCCGGTCGTCCAGGTCGCCGGGCCAGATGGCGGTCCCGGCGGGGATCTCCAGGGTCCGGGGCGAGCCCTGCTTGAGGGTCAGATGCAGCTGGTTCGGGGTCGCGGGCGACCAGCTGGCCTGGCCTTCCATGGGCTCCTGGGCCAGGGTGAGGCTCCAGGTGAAGGTGCAGGTTCCGTCCGGGTGCTTGATGGACTGCTGCTTCAGCTCCTGCCGGATCACGGTCCCCATGCGCTCCAGGTGGGTCCATTCCCGGTTCTCCAGGCACAGCCCGCGGGGGTCCCGGAGCTCCTGCTCGCTGGCGCCGCCGGCCTCCTGGCCGGCGATCCATTGCCGGAACACCCGGGGCGCCTGGCCGAAGCCCGGCAGGGGGGCCAGCAGGGCCAGGCCCAGCAGCATGGGGGGGACTCGGGTCCGCAAGGACATGGCGTGCTCCAGCGGTCATTCTATCGGCATCGGGACCGCCCCGCCGGCCGCCGTCCCGGACCCGTTCGGGTGCACACTAGGGTCTGATGATCCGCACCCATGCCGCCATCGTCCTCCGACCGACGCCCTTCCAGGAGGGCGGTCTGGTGGTGTCGTTCCTCACCGAACACGGCGAGCGCCTGGTGGGTCTGGCCAAGGGCGCCAAGCAGCCTTCGGCCAAGTGGGTCTCCAATTTCGAGCCCCTGGGGCTGGTGAACCTGGGCCTGTTCGGCAAGGAGCAGGTGGAGGTGCGGCGGGTCACCCGCTGCGAGCTGGTGCATTCGCCCATGTGCCTGGGCCACCTGGAATCCAGTCTGGTGGTGGCCTGTCTGGCGGACGTGTTCGACCGGGTGGCGCGGGAAGGGGTGGAGGACGACCGCCTGTTCCGGCTGCTGTCCGCCTGCGCCCGGGCCCTGAAGCTCCAGCCGGACCGGGCCCTGGCCATCCTGGCCTACGGCGAGCACTGGGTGCTGCACTGCCTGGGGGTGCTGCCGCACCCGCGCCTGTGCGGGCGCTGTGGTGGCGGGACCGCGCCGCTGGTGCTGCTCAGCGACGATCATGGCTGGCTGTGCGCCGACTGCACCCCGGTGGATCCCCAGGAGGCCTTCCCGCCCGGGACCCGGGAGCATCTGCGCCTGCTGCGCACCCTGCCGGCCGCCGAGGCTCCGGACCCGGACGCCGGCGACGCGGCCCGGGCGGTGACCCGCACCCTGCGCGACCGGCTCCGGCGCGAGCTGGGCCAGCCCCGCAGCTACACGGTCCTGGAACAGCTTTTGCCATGAAAGGGGGAACTGCCTGTTCGCTTCGCTCGCGATGTTCCCCATCCAAGGACGCATGCGTCCATGGATATCTAAGGACCTTTGACCCCCACGTCATGCCCGGGCAGAGCCCGGACATGACGTCCAATGCCATGAGCCTGAGGCCGGATGAGCGGAGGCCTGAATTCGGGTAGGCTGGAAGGGTCGACTGCGGGAGGACGTTTGTCATTGAAAATGGAACAGACCTCTGGACGGCCGGGCCGCCCCTTCCGGAGGGTCGGCCAGCGATGATCGCCTTTTCCGATGTGAGCAAGCAGTACGGCAAGCAGATCCTGTTCATGGACGCGAGCTTCCAGCTCAACCCCGGCGAGCGGGCCGGGCTGGTGGGGCCGAACGGTTCCGGCAAGTCCACCCTGTTCCGGATGATCGTGGGCGAGGAGCACCCGGACGAAGGCACCGTGAGCCTGCCCCGGAAGCTGACCGTGGGCTATTTCCGCCAGGAAGTGGACGAAATGTCCGGCCGCACGGTGCTGGAAGAGGCCATCAAGGGCAGCGGCCGGCTGGGGGACCTGCACCACGAGCTGCAGGGCCTGGAGCAGGGTATGGCCGATCCGGACCGGGGCGACGAACTGGAGGCGATCCTGGAGCGGTTCGGCGCGGTCCAGGAGGAGTACCAGCACCTGGGCGGCTACGAGCTGGAGGCCCGGGCCCGGGCCTGTCTGTCGGGCCTGGGCTTCGAGGAAGACCAGATCGACGGGGACGTGGGCGCCCTGTCCGGCGGCTGGAAGATGCGGGTGGCCATGGCCAAGGTGCTGCTGGGCAAGTTCGATGTGCTGCTGCTGGACGAGCCCACCAACCACCTGGACATCGAATCCATCCTGTGGCTGGAGACCTTCCTCAAGGGGGTGTCCTCGACCCTGCTCATGACCAGCCATGACCGGGACTTCATGAACCGGATCGTCACCAAGGTGGTCGAGATCGATGGCGGCGACATCCTCACCTACGCCGGCGACTACGATTTCTACCTGGGCGAACGCCAGGCCCGGGAGGCTAATCAGGAAGCCGCCTACGCCCGGCAGCAGGCCAAGCTGGCCAAGGAACAGCGCTTCATCGAGCGCTTTTCGGCCCACGCCGCCAAGGCCGCCCAGGTGCAAAGCCGGGTCAAGGCCCTGGACAAGATCGAGCGGATCGAGCTGCCGCGCAAGCGTAAGGTGGTGAAGTGGGACTTCCGCAGCCCCATGCGTTCGGGCGACGATGTGGCCATGATCGAGGGCCTGGCCAAGGCCTACGGACGGCGTACTTTGTACGACGGGTTCGATATGCACATCCGGCGCGGCGAGCGCTGGTGCGTGATGGGCCGGAACGGCAGCGGCAAGTCCACCCTGCTGAAGATGGTGGCCGGGGCGCTGGAGCCGGACGCCGGCAGCGTGCGGCTGGGGGCCAGCCTGCGGGTGGGCTACTTCGCCCAGCAGTCCATGGAGCTGCTGGACGCCGAACTGACGGTGCTGGAACAGATCCAGAAGGACTTCCCCATGGAGGGCCTGGGCGTGCTGCGCAACCTGCTGGGTGCCTTCCAGTTCATGGGCGACGATGTGGACAAGCGGATCCGCGCCCTGTCCGGCGGCGAGAAGTCCCGGCTGGTGATGGCCCGGATGTTGTTCGATCCGCCCAATTTCCTGATCCTGGACGAGCCCACCAACCACCTGGACCTGGCCACCAAGGAGATGCTCATCGAGGCCCTGCAGGGCTTCGAAGGCACCATGCTGTTCGTTTCCCACGACCGGACCTTCCTGCGCGGCCTGGCCACCCGGGTGCTGGAACTGGGGGGGGAGGAGCATCTCGGGCCGATGGTCTATCCGGGGTCGTACCTGGAGTACGTGGCCAAGACCGGGCGGGAGGCCCCGGGCGTGCACAGCTAGGGGGCGCTCGCGACCCTACGGCTGCTTGAACCGGATGGAAAAAAGGGGCAGACTGGCCCTGGCGCCTCGGCCGCCCCATCCCCGGGCCGCGGGGCGCCGGCCCAGCGAAGGCTTCGCTCCGGGCGGCTGAGGAGGTGGCATGGCCCAGCACGAGCTGTCCGTCGCATGCCAGCACACGGTGGCGGTGATCCTGGCCGGCGGTCGGGGCCAGCGGCTGCTGGACCTGACCCGGAACACCTCCAAGCCCGGCGTGGACTTCGGCGGCCAGTACCGCATCATCGACTTCACGCTGTCCAACTGCGTGAACTCCAACCTGCGGCGGATCCTGGTGCTCACCCAGTTCAACTCGCACCGGCTGCTTGAGCACCTGCAGTTCGGCTGGACCTTCCTCAGCGACCGGCTCCAGGAGTTCATCCATGTGCTGCCGGCCCAGCAGAATCCGGCCAACGACCACTGGTACAGCGGCACCGCCGACGCGGTGTTCCAGAACGTGGAGGAGCTGCAGAGCCACGCCCCGGCGCACGTGCTGGTGCTGGCCGGGGACCAGATCTACAAGATGGACTACCAGGTGTTCATGGCGGACCACCTGGGCTGGGAGGCGGACATGAGCATCGCCTGCCTGGAGGTGCCGCGCCTGGCCGCCGGGGGCCTGGGGGTGGTGGCCACGAACGGTGACCGGGTCACCGGCTTCCATGAGAAGCCGCGGGAGCCGCCGCCCGGCCTGCCCGGGCGGCCCGACCACTGCCTGGCCAGCATGGGCCTCTACCTGTTCAAGGCGGACTTCCTGTTCGCGGAGCTGAAGCGGGACGCGGCGGACCCCACCTCCAGCCACGATTTCGGCCGGGATCTCATCCCGCGCCTGGTGGACCGGGCCCGGGTGTGCGCGCACCGGTTCGGCAAAAGCCACATCCGCAACCTGGACAAGCCCCCGTACTGGCGGGACGTGGGCACCGTCGACTCGTTCTGGGAAGCCAATCTGGACCTGACCTACGTGGAGCCGGCGCTCAATCTGTACGACTACGACTGGCCCGTGTTCACCCACCAGGAGCAGCTGCCGCCGGCCAAGTTCGTGCACAGCGATCCCGGGCGCAACGGCGTGGCCCTGAGCAGCATCGTGGCCAACGGCTGCGTGGTCTCGGGCGCCTCGGTGCACGACTCGCTGCTGTTCTCCAAGGTCCGGGCGCACTCCCACGCCCACCTGGACCACGCGGTGGTGCTGCCCGAGGCCGACATCGGCCAGTACGCCTGGCTGCGCAACGTGGTGGTGGACCGGGGCTGCCGCGTGCCGGACGGCCTGGTGGTGGGGGAAAACCCCGACGAGGATGCCCGGCGCTTCCATCGCACGGCCGGTGGTGTAACTCTGATATCCGGTCCGATGCTGGACCGTCTCAGGGGTGGCTGAAGCCGGTCGAGTCCTTGCCCGGCCCGGGGGTTGCCGAACGCTGTCAGGTCCGTGTCCGGACCGTTCAAGAAGGTGCCGAATGCGAATCTTGCATGTTGCCGCGGAAATGTTCCCGTACGTGAAGGTCGGCGGGTTGGCCGACGTGATGGGCGCCCTGCCGGCGGCCCAGCGAGCCGTGGGCGCGGATGCCCGGGTGCTGCTGCCGGGCTTCCCGGCCCTGCTCCGGCAGCTGCCGGACCTGCGGCCCGTGGGCGGCCTGGAGGAGCTCATGGGCCAGGGGCCGGCCCGGTTCCTGCGCGCGGACACCCCCGCCGGCGTGCCCATCTACCTGCTGGACTGCCCGCCGCTGTTCGACCGTCCCGGCGGGCCCTACGACGACTGGGGCGACAGCTACCGCAAGTTCGCCGCCCTGGCCTGGGGCGCCTCCCGGCTGGCCCTGGACGGGGATGACGCGGGCTGGCGGCCGGAAGTGGTCCAGGCCCACGACTGGCAGGCCGGGCTGACCCCGGTCTACCTGGCCCAGGCGGGCCGGGAGCGGCCGCGGACCGTGGTGACCATCCACAACATGGCCTACCAGGGGCTGTTCCCCCGCGGCCTGCTGGCCGAGCTCCGGCTGGACCCGTCCTGCTTCCATATGGAGGGCGCGGAGTTCTACGGGCAGATCAATTTCCTCAAGGCCGGCCTGGCCTACGCCGACCGGATCACCACCGTGAGCCCCACCTACGCCCGGGAGATCCAGCTGCCCGGGGCCGGTTCCGGACTGGAGGGCCTGCTGGCCCGCCGGTCCCGGGAGCTGTCCGGAATCCTCAACGGGGTGGACTACCAGGTGTGGAACTCGGCCACCAGCCCGCACCTGGCGGTCCACTTCGACAGCCAGCACCTGGACGCGCGCCGGCAGGCCAAGCAGCAGCTGCAGCGGGAGGTGGGCCTGGAAGAGGCGGCCGATCTGCCGCTGTTCGCGGTGGTGAGCCGCCTGGCCGAGCAGAAGGGCCTGGATCTGGTGCTGGACAACGTGGGCTTCCTGAACCAGCTGAACGCCCAGCTGCTGGTGCTGGGCACCGGCGATCCGGTGCTGGAGGCCGGGTTCCGGGCCGCCGCGGCGGCCCATCCGGGCCGGGTGGCCACGGTGCTGAGTTTCGACGAAGGCAAGGCGCACCGGCTGCTGGCCGGGGCCGACGTGGTGCTGGTCCCTTCCCGGCAGGAGCCCTGCGGCCTCACCCAGCTCTACGCCCTGCGCTACGGCGCCCTGCCGCTGGTGCGCCGCGCCGGCGGCCTGGCCGACACCGTGGTGGACAGCAACCCCCAGTCCCTGCAGGACGGCAGCGCCACCGGGTTCGTGTTCCAGGAGCCCAACGCATGGATCCTGGGCGAGACCCTGGGCCGGGCCTGCGCCCTGTACCGGGAGCAGCCCGAGACCTGGGCCCGGGTCCAGCGCCAGGGCATGGCCAGGGACTTCGGCTGGGAGGCCGCGGCCCGGGACTACCTGGGCCTGTACCAGTCCATGCTGGGCTGAGCGCCGGTCTGGTTTGGCCCTTCGCTTGTTGCTGTCGGAGGAGAGGATGAAGAATGATCGAACGTATTGAAGTCTCAAACTTCCGCAGCATTGGCCCCGACCAGATCCTGGAACTCGGCCCCCTAACAGCGTTGGTGGGGACCAACGCCAGTGGAAAGAGTTCACTGCTGAAGGCGTTCACCTTCATGGCCGATACCCTGCGACTCGGCCTAGATGGTGCAGTGGACACAGCGGGGGGCATGGAAGCCGTTCGGCGCTGGGCACCGACCCGCCCTCTGCATACGCACCTTGGAATCAAGGTCGAGGAACCATCCGAGCGTACATCTGTCTATTACAAATTCAGCTTAGAACCTGCATCCGGTAAGGACTATCGCGTTGGTGAAGAATTTTTTTACGGAATGGTAAATGGAGAAGAAGTCCATTTTCAACGCCGGGGTGATACGTGGGACACCAAGCCTGAAGGTGTCAATCCAATGCTTGGCCCAAGAGATTTGGCATTAACAGCGCTCGCCGGTGACGAACGATTCAGGCCCATCTCGGAGACGTTGAAAGGCCTTGAAGTGTATGATCTTCAGCCCGAAAGACTTCGCCAGCTACAAAAACCCAAACTAGGGATGATGGACCCCCAGGGAGGCAACTGGACCACCGTTCTTCGGAGCCTCGCAAAAAAGGAATGGAAGCCGGAAATGGTGGAGGTCCTCAAACAGCTCACCCAGGATATCGACGACATTCGTATAAAACCAGTCGGTGGGTTCTTAATTGCAGAATTCCACCACTCCCAGGGTGAGTTGGCTGGGAAGAAGAGCCCTTGGTTTCCCGCTAATCAAGAATCCGATGGGACCCTGCGGGTCACAGCCATCATGACGGCCCTGATGCAAGCTCCTGCCCTCAGTCTTGTCGGAATCGAGGAGCCTGAGTTGTTTGTCCATGTCGGTGTCCTCGGCATCCTGATGGATTACATCCGGGAAGCCGAGGGGCGCAGCCAGGTGATACTGTCCACCCACAGCACCGAAATACTTGATCTTCTCCAGCCCGAGGAAATCCGAGTGGTGAGCAGGACAGAAGGGTTTACCAGGGTCAACCACATGTCCCAAGATCAGGTCCGCGCAGTCAGGACCAACCTGCTTAAGCTTGGAGAAGTTCACCGGATGGAGGGGTTACAACCTGAACTTGCGGTCCCAGAGTCTTGAATATGAAGAAGGCGCGTCTCATCGTGGAAGGTCACGGGGAGGTCCTGGCTGCCCCCGTGCTCATGAACCGGCTTTGGCATCACCTTGGCCTCTCCTTGGACGTTCTATGGGATTCTCCTGCTATCCGCTCACCTGGGGACTTGAAGCGCCAGGATGCCATGGTCAAAGCCTGCGAACTTGTCCGTGCGAAATCCGATACCGCCTTGCTCCTCGTGCTACGCGATGACGAGGATGGCTGTCCTGCATCGTCAGGGCCGGAAGCTGCTTCCTGGTTGCGATCCTTGAACCTACCATTCCCTTCCGCCACCGTGATGGCCTTTCGGGAATTCGAGACGTGGTTTCTTCCTAGCGTTCACACCATGGCAGGTGTAACCCATGCCAGCGGCCGACTGGGGCTTAATATTGGGACAACTTTCCCGAACATGAACTTTGAAGGGCGGCGTGATGCAAAGGGCTGGCTGACCGATAACATGCTTGGCAGCCAGCGGTACAAAGAGACTGTGGATCAGGTCGAATTTACAAAGCTCATGGACCTACAGGTTGTCCAAAATTCTGGTATAGATTCCTTCAATGTCCTCTGTCGTGCTCTCACCGCGTTAAACCAAGAAACTGCCGGATTCGTTTACCCAGGATGATGGAGATGAGGCAGTGGCAGAAGACTCCCGACCGCCGCGCCCGCGGCGGCCGGGAGTCCGGGTTGGTCCGATCAGCCCCGGAGGATCAAGGCGTGGGCATCTGGCAGGAGGAGGCCATGGCCGCGGGCAGGTAGCAGTGGCGCACGTAGTCCATGACCATCCGGTCGGCGTTGAAGCGCCAGGCCAGGGTGCGCATGGAGCGCTTGATGGCGTGCACCCACTGGCGGGGCACCCCGTTGGCGTCCTGGTTGTAGTAGAGCGGGACGATCTTCTCCTCCAGCAGGCGGAACAGCGCGTCGGCGTCGCGCTTGTCCTGGACCTCGTCGGAGACGTGGATCTCGCCGTTGCCGATGGCGAAGCCGTTCTCGCCGTCATAGGCCTCGGCCCACCAGCCGTCCAGGGCGGAGATGTGCAGCCCGCCGTTCATGACCACCTTCATGCCGCTGGTGCCGCAGGCTTCCAGGGGCCGCCGGGGGTTGTTCAGCCAGGCGTCCACCCCCTGGTAGAGGTTGCGGCCCACGTGGATGTTGTAGTTCTCCACGAACACGATGTGGCCCTTGAACCGGGGGTCCTGGGCCAGCTGGCCCACCCGCTGGACGATCCGCTTGCCGGGCTCGTCCGCCGGGTGCGAGCGGCCCGCGAAGATCAGGTTCACCGGCCGCAGGGGATTGTTCACCAGGCGCTCCAGCCGGTCCAGATCCGAGAACAGCAGATCGGGGCGCTTGTATGGCACGAACCGGCGGGCGAAGCCGATGGTCAGCGCGTCCGGGTCCAGGGGCGGCGGATCCTGCACCGGCAGGCCGACCCGCACCCGCATCTCGACGATCCGCTCCCGCACCAGGCGCAGCATGCGGCCCTTGAGCACCTTCTTGATCTCCCAGATCTCGGCCGGATCGATGGCGGCCACCTTGGTCCACATATCGGGACGGACGATGCCCTCCTGCCAGTTGACCCCCAGGTGGTTCTGCAGCAGCACGTTCAGCTCCGAGGACAGCCAGCTGGGCACGTGCACGCCGTTGGTGACGTGGCCGATGGGCACATCGTGCACCGAGCGGTCCGGCCACAGCACCTGCCACATCTGCCGCGACACGGCGCCGTGCAGGGCCGATACCGCGTTGGCCCGGCGGGAGTGCTTCAGGGCCAGGACGGTGGGCAGGAACGGCGAGCCGTGGTCGGCGGGGTTGACCCGGCCCAGGCCGAGCACCTCCTGGATCGGCAGGTGCAGGCCGTCGGCCAGCGGGCGCAGGTGCTCCGCCGCCAGGTCGGCCGGGAAGCGGTCGTGGCCGGCCTCCACCGGGGTGTGGGTGGTGAACACGGTGCCGGCCGAGGCCTCGGCGATGGCCGCCCAGGGATCCAGGTCGTCCTGTTCCACCCGGTGCCGGGCCCATTCCAGGATGGCGAAGGAGGAGTGGCCCTCGTTCAGATGGTAGACGCTCGGGGTGATGCCCAGTGCGCGCAGCGCCCGTGACCCGCCCACGCCCAGCAGCAGCTCCTGCTGGATGCGCATGCGCTGGTCGCCGCCGTAGAGGGAGGCCGCCAGGGCCTGGTCCTCGACGCTGTTGGCGTCGTCGCGGGTGTCCAGCAGGATCAGCCGGATCCGGCCCACGTGGGCCTCGAGCACCTTGGCCCACACGGTGCGGCCGGGCAGCTCGACGCCGACCCGCACCTGCACGCCGTCCGGCCCCAGGGCCGGGTCCAGGGGCAGATCGGAGGTGTCGAAGCGCTCGCTCACGTCATGCTGCCAGTAGCTGGCGTCCAGCACCTGGGTGGTGTAGCCCTGGTGGTAGAGCAGGCCCACGCCCACCAGGGGCACGCCCAGGTTGGAGGCGCCCTTCAGGTGGTCGCCGGCCAGGATGCCCAGGCCGCCGGAGTAGATGGGGATGGACTCGTGGATACCGAATTCGGCGCAGAAGTAGGCCACCGGCCGGGACAGCAGGGTGCCGGCGTGGACCATGCCCCAGGTGCTGAGCGGGTTCAGGTACTCCCGCAGCTGGCGCAGGGCGCGGTCGGTGCGGGTGAGGATGTCCACCTCCTCGGCGCGCTTGTCCAGGAAGGCCGGGGAGATCTGCTTGAGCACGCGCACCGGGTTGCGGTGGGCCTTGCGGTAGATCTCCATGTCCAGGTCGCGGAAGATGGCCCGCACTTCGGGCCGCCAGGTCCACCACAGGTTGCGGGTGAGTTTCTTCAGCTTGGTCTGCAGTGTATCCATGGTTCAGTCCTTGGCTGTGGGGTTGAGGCTGGGGAGTGTGGCGAGCTCCCTGGAGCCGGAGAGGTGGGCGCAGGGGAGGGTGGCGGGCTCCCTGAGGGTCTAGAGCCGGAGGAAGATCGCCCCCAGGGGGGGCAGGGTGAGGAGCACCGACTGGGGATAGCCGTGCATGGGCTCGGGGACTGAGTCCACCGCGCCGTTGTTGCCGAAGTTCTGGCCGCCGTAGAGGCCGGAGTCGGAGTTCAGGACTTCCAGGTAGTGGCCCGGGCGGGGCACGCCGATCCGGTAGCCGGTCTGGGGCATGGCAGTGAAGTTGAGCACCGCCACCAGGAAGGAGCCGTCGCCGGCGCTGCGCAGCAGGGCCAGGATGCAGTTCTTCTTGTCCTCGCAGTCGATCCACTGGAAGCCGGCCGGGTCGCAGTCCCGGTCGTGCAGGGCGGGCAGCTGCCGGTAGAGGGCGTTCAGGTCGCCCACCAGGGCGCTCACCCCCTGGTGCTCCGGATACTGCAGGACGCCCCAGGCCAGCGCCTGGTTGTGGTCCCATTCGCGGTCCTGGCCGAACTCGCCGCCCATGAACAGCAGCTTCTTGCCCGGGTGCGCGAACATGTAGGCGAACAGCAGGCGCAGGTTGGCGAACTGCTCCCAGCGGCTGCCGGGCATGCGCCAGAGCAGGGAGCGCTTGCCGTGCACCACCTCGTCGTGGGACAGCGGCAGCACGAAGTTCTCGGCCCCGTTGTAGAGCGCGCTGAAGGTGATCTCGCCCTGGTGGAACTTGCGGTGGAGCATGTTGCGCCCCATATAGCTGAGCGTGTCGTGCATCCAGCCCATGTTCCACTTGAAGCCGAAGCCCAGGCCGCCGACGTCGGTGGGCCGGGTCACCATGGGCCAGGCGGTGGACTCCTCGGCCACGGTGACGATGTCCGGGAAGTGGGCGTAGAGCACCTCGTTGAGCCGGCGCAGGAAGGCCACCGCCTCCAGGTTCTCCCGGCCGCCGTAGCGGTTGGGGATCCACTGGCCGGCCTTGCGGCTGTAGTCCAGGTAGAGCATGGAGGCCACCGCGTCCACCCGCAGGCCGTCCACGTGGAACCGGTCCAGCCAGTACACCGCGTTGGCGATGAGGAAATTCTGCACCTCGGTCCGGCCGTAGTTGTAGATCAGGGTGCCCCAGTCCATGTGCCGGCCCTTGCGCGGGTCGGCGTGCTCGTAGAGGTGGGTGCCGTCGAATTCGCCCAGGCCGTGGGCGTCGGCCGGGAAGTGCGCCGGCACCCAGTCCAGCAGGACGCCCAGTCCGGCCTGGTGGCAGCGGTCGACGAAGGCCGCGAAGTCATCGCTGTCGCCGTAGCGGTTGGTGGGGGCGAACATGCCCAGCGGCTGGTAGCCCCAGGAGGCATAGAACGGGTGCTCGCTCACCGGCAGCAGCTGCAGGTGGGTGAAGCCCATGCCCTTGGCGTAGGGGATCAGCTGGTCGGCCAGTTCCAGGTAGCTCAGGAAGCCGCCGTCCTCGCGCCGGCGCCAGGAGCCCAGGTGCACCTCGTAGAGACTGATGGGGGCGTCGTAGCGGTTGTGCTGCCAGCGCCCGGTCATCCACGCGCCGTCGCCCCAGGCGTGGGCCGGCTCCGGGGCGACCACCGAGGCGGTGCCGGGGGCGTGCTCGCAGCGGAAGGCGAAGGGGTCGGCCTTGAGCGGCAGCATCCGGCCGTCCTGGCTCTTGAGCTCGAACTTGTAGAGATCGCCGGGCGCCATGCCCGGCACGAACAGCTCCCATACCCCGGTGGAGGAGAACCGGCGCATGATGTGCCGCCGGCCGTCCCAGTTGTTGAACTGGCCCACCACGCTCACCCGGCGGGCGTTGGGGGCCCACACCGCGAACTCCACTCCGGCCACGCCGTCCCGGACCACCGGGTGGGCGCCCAGCTTCTCGTAGAGGCGCAGGTGAGTGCCTTCGGCCATCAGGTAGATGTCCAGCTCGCCCAGGGCCGAGCCGAACCGGTACGGATCCTCCATGTCCCGGGGCGTATCGCCCCAGCCGTGCACCCGGAAGTGGTACGGAAAGAAGGCCCGGTCCACGTGGAGTTCGAAGATGCCCTCCGGGTGGATCATGCGCATGGGGCCCAGCACCTCGCCGGTGGCGCTGGCCACCAGCTCCACCCGGGCGGCCCGGGGCAGGAAGGCCCGCACCCGGGCGCCTTGGGCCGCGCCGGCGGCCGGCGGGTCCGGGAACCAGCCGAACAGCGCGGCCGGATCCGAGCAGTCTCCTGCCAGGAACGCCTTCAGATCGGAGTTTAAGGCCGGGGCTTCGGACATGCGGGATCCTTGGGAGTGGCTGGCGTGGGATTTTCCAATATACCCAGCATATGCCAAACCCGCAGGGCTTCGGTGATACTCCATGCCTGGGCGTCGCAGCCGCGCTGGAGGTGCGGGGCGTCGCCGTCCAGCAGCTCCGGCAGCTGGCCCACGCAGCCCTGGGCCAGGGGCCCGTCCAGGGAGCCCAGCCAGGCGCGGGCCGCGGCCACGGCCTCGGGCTGGAAGTCCCAGGCCCGGACCAGCGCCTCGCAGAATACCGGCAGCAGCCAGACCCAGGCGGTGCCGTTGTGGTAGGCCGGTTTGCGCCGGCTGTCCTCGTCGCCCTCATAGTGGCCCCAGTACGGGTGTTCCGGGTCGTTGAGCAGGTGGCCGTCCGCGGCGCGCACGGGCAGCGGCACGGTGGCCGGCAGGGGCGCCAGACTGCGCAGGGCCCCGGGCACCAGCAGGTAGCGGGCGGCGGCGGCCACCGCGCGCTGGGCCCGCTCGCCGCGCACCAGGCCGAGGCTCACCAGGAACAACATGTTGGGACGCAGCAGGCCATCGGGCCGGGCGTCCCGGGCCGGGCAGCCGGAGGGGCCCGCCAGCAGATCCAGGAAGCAGCCCTGGCCGCCCAGGCGCTCGTCCCAGAACAGCTCCAGGGAGGCTTCGGCCCGGTCGGCCAGGCGTCCCCAGCCGTCCCGGCCCAGCCGCTCCAGCTGGCGCAGGAGCCGGATCCACAGGGCCTGGATCTCCACCGGATAGCCTTCCCGGGGGGTGCCGGCCGGGTAGTTGGTGTCCATCCAGGTGAAGTGCGAGGGGCTCCACACCAGGCCCGAGGCCGGGTCCACCCGGATGCCATTGGGAGTGCCGTCCCGGTAGCCGGTGGCGATGGCCTCCAGCACCTGGGCCAGGGTGCGGCCGCCGGCGTCCGCCTGGTAGAGGCCGGCGCCGGCCGCGGTGGCGGCCTCGTTCGGGGCCGCTGCCTCCTGCGCGGCCGCTTCTTCCACCGCCAGGGCGAACCACAGCGGCGCGTCGGAGGTGTCCCGGTCGGCGGTGCTGTCGCCGTTCAGGGCGTTGGGCAGGGTGCCGTGGTCTTCGAACCGGGCGAAGGTGCGCAGGATCTCCCGGACGGTGGCGCCCATGCCGCCGGCCAGCAGGCCCCGGGCGGCGATGAAGGTGTCGCGGCCCCAGTCCAGGAACCAGGGATAGCCGGCGATGACCGTGGCGCCATCGCCGCGCCGGGCGATGAAGGCGGTGGCGGCCTGGTGCAGCTGTCTGCCGAAGCGGTCCTCGGACCGGCCCTCGGACTGGCCCGTAGCCGGTTCGGCGCCGGCCGCGACCGGCGCCTTCCGGCGCGCCTTGCGGGGCGGCTCCGGCTCGGTGGGATCGGCACAGGCGGTGAGACTCACCCCGGCCTCCGGCAGCAGCGGCAGTTCGAACCAGCCCGGGCTCCAGGCATCCCCCTGGCCGGTCATGCCCCGGGAGGCCTCCACCGGATGGGGCAGGCCCACGCACCACTCGGGCGCCGCATGGTAGCTGCCGGTGCTGGCCCAGGCCAGCAGGCGCCGCTCCTCGGCGGGCTGGAACCGGAAGCCGGGCCGGTCCGCCAGATCCTCGGTGTGGCTGCGGAAGTGGTGGTCGGCGCCGTCGTTGGCGTGGGTCTCGGCGTGGTAGCTGCGGTCCTCCAGGTCCAGGCGCACCACCAGGGATACGCTGCGGTCGGCGTCCAGCTCGGGGTCCGCGCCCGGGTGGCCGCTGTGGCGCAGGAACCGGGCCACCACGGTGTTGCGCAGGGGCAGCAGCTCCACGACCAGCTCCACCTGCACCGTGCGGCCGTCCCCGGCCGGAACCCGGAACCGCCAGCGTCCGGGCGGGCCCGGTTCGAAGGCCACCAGGGTGTCCTGGCCCAGGGCGGTGACGAAGCCGTCGGCGTTGACCCAGGCCCGCAGGCGCTTGGCCAGCACGTGCCGGTCGCAGGGGGCGTCCGGGTGCAGGTTGGCGCCCAGCAGGCAGTCGTACTTGGAAGTGATGGCGCCCAGATCGGCGTGCAGCCGGGCCATGCCGCCCCGGCCGTTGGTGAGCAGGCACAGTCCGGACCGGCCCTGCCGGGCGTAGTCCGGGGTGGCGGCCAGCAGCCGGATCCGGCCCGGGGAGGGGTTGCGGGCATCCTTGAACCGCTCCAGGATGATCGCCGCCTCCAGTGGGCCCTGGCCCGGGTCCTGGACCAGGGGCGGGAAGGCGGCCGCGAAGCCGCCGTGCACCGGGATGGCGCGCAGGTGGCGCCGGCGCCGGCCGGGCACCTGCATGGACACGGAGAACGGCGCCTCGTCCTGGATCAGCAGCCAGTGGCCGGGGGGCAGGGGCACCACCCGGGCCAGATCGGCCAGGCCCCAGACCACCACCCGGGGATAGCCGGGCCGGGCGTTGCGCAGGGCCGCCAGCAGGTCCTGCCGGGCCGCGGCCGGGTCCAGGGTGCCCAGGGCGGCCAGGAAGGCGTGGGGGTCCTCGGCGGCCAGGGCGCCCAGTTCCCGCCAGTCGGCCGGTCCCTGCGCCTCGGCCGGGACCAGGGTGGCCAGGGCCTGGTAGGCCCAGGCCGCCTGGGCCCGCAGGGCCCGGTAGCCGGCGCCGTCCAGGCCCAGCGGCTGCGCCTGGGCCGACAGGCAGTAGCCCGCGCCCGGGCCCAGGGTGAAGCTGCGCGCGCCGTTCCCGGCCCGGGCGCGCGGGGCCGGCTGGCCCAGCAGGTCCAGGCCCGGGCGGCCCAGGCGCTCCCACAATGGGTCGGCCACGGTCCACTCCCGGGTCTCCAGTTCCAGGTTCACCAGCACCAGGCAATGGTCCAGGCCGTCCCAGGAGGTGCGCAGCAGGGCCAGCACCGGGGCGTCGTCGGCGCTGAGCCGCTCCAGCCGGGCGCCGTCGAAGAAGCAGGGATGGCTGGCCAGCAGCCGGTTGAGCCGGCCCAGTTCCGCCACCAGGTTCAGATCGGCGCCCCAGGCCATGCCGCCGGCCTGATGCACATCCACCCGTTCGGTGGCCAGCCACTCCACCCCGCTGGTGAAGCCGAAGGCGCCGTTGAGGCTGGTGAGGGCGCACAGCCGGTTGCGCGCCCGCGACCAGGCGGCGGACTTGGCCGCCAGGCGCGGGTTGTCGTGGGTTTCGCTGTAGTGCACCAGGGGGCCCATGCGCCCGCCCTGGCGGATGGCGTGGTCCAGGTAGCCCGACACTTCCCGGGGGCTGTAGTTCTGGAACAGCTCCGAATAGGCCCACTGCATGCCGCCTTCGGTGAGCAGCGCCTCGGTGGCCGCCCAGGCCCCGCCCAGGCCCTCCAGCAGGAAGGTGCAGTCGGGGAACTCCTGGCGCACCCGGGCGACGATGTACTGCCAGGCGGGCAGGGGCACCATGTAGCCGGCGTCGCAGCGGAAGCCGTCCACCCCGCGCCGGCACCAGATGAGCAGCGCGGCGGCCACCTCCTCCCACAGCTCCGGGCAGCGGTGGTTGTCCAGCTCCACCAGGTCCGCCCACACCACGCCCCAGGCGCCGGGGCTGTGGAAGGTGCCATCCGGGTTGCGCATGAACCAGCCGGGCTGCTCCTCCATGAGCCGCGAGCCCCAGCCGGTGTGGTTCACGACGATGTCCAGGAAGATCAGCCCGTCCCGCAGATGCACCGCGTGGGCCAGCTCCTGGAACTGCTCCACGCCGGTGGTGCGCTCGTCGAATTCCACCAGGGCCGGATCGATGCCGGTGAAGTCCAGCTGGGCATAGGGGCTGCCGAACCGGCCGAAACGGGCGAAGGTGGTGGGGGTGGGGCCCAGGGGCAGCAGGTGCAGGATCCGGCAGCCCAGGGTGCCCAGGATGTGCGGCACCGCGGCGGTGAGTTCCCGCAGCTTGCCCGACGGCGGGATGACCGTGTAGCCGCGCTGGTCCAGGCTGGCCAGCTGCTCGTCCAGCTTGGCGGAGCGGGTGGCGCGCTCGCTCTTGGCGGGGCCGAACATGCGCGGGAAGGCGCAGTAGATGCTGTTGCCGGTGCGCAGGTGGTCCGGGTGCACCGAGATCCCCACGTCCTCGCCGTCCGGCCAGTGCTGTTGCCCCTGGGCGTCAAGGTAGTAGGCCTTGGCCTGGAACCAGCCCACTTCGGTGAGCGGCAGCTCCAGGGTCCAGCCCTGGTCGCCGGGCTGCAGGGGAATGTCCCGCCAGGCCGCGCCGGCGAAGGTGTGCGGCCCGCTGGAGGCGGCCCCGGACAGCAGCAGGGTCTCCTCCCGGTCCCGGGCGGCCCGGGTGAGGTTGGTGCGCAGCAGGGCGCGGACCTGGGGGCCGGCTTCCGCCGGCGGGGCCAGGGTGAAGCGGATCCGGTCGCCCACGTAGTGCACGAGGCGGGTTCCGGGCGCGGGCGTCATGTGGGGACGGTCCATGGAACCTCGCAAGCGGGCGGCAGGGGGTGGGGCCGGGGCGGCAAAGAGCTTGGGATCAGGCCTTCTCGGCCAGGGGCAGCCGGAAGGTGAAGGTGGAGCCCTTGCCCGGTTCGGTGCTCAGGTCCACTTCACCCATCATTAATACTGCCAAGTGCTTGACGATGGCAAGGCCGAGTCCGGTGCCGGGGATCCGGCGCACCGACGGGGCCCGGTAGAACCGCTCGAAGATCCGCTGGGCATCGGCCTCGGAGATGCCGGGGCCCTGGTCGGTCACGCTGAAGGCCAGCCAGGGGCCGTCCTGCCGGCAGCCGAAGCTCACCGTGGATCCGGCCGCACTGAACTTGATGGCGTTGGACAGGAGGTTGTCCAGCAGCTGGGCCAGGCGCGCCGGGTCGGCGCGGAACGCCAGGTCCTCCAGCCCGGCGGCCAGGTCCAGGTGCACCGCCACCTGGGTGGCCAGGGCCTGGGGCCGGGTGCTTTCCAGGGCCTCGTCCAGGAAGGCGCCCAGGCGAAGCTGGACCGGGTCCAGGTGCAGGGCGCCGGTCTCGATCCGGGACAGCTCCGAGATGTCCTGGAGCAGCATGGTCATGCGGTCCACGGCCCGGATGATGATGCGCAGGCTGGTATCGCCCTCGGGCAGCACCTGGTCGCCCTCCTGGAGGTTCTCCACCGCGATGCGGATGCCGGTGACCGGGGTCTTGAGCTCGTGGCTGGCGTTGGCGATGAACTTCTGCCGGGTGGTCTCCAGGGCCTCCTGGCGGGTGATGTCGTCCAGGGTCACCAGCACCCAGGGCTGGCTGGAGGCGCGCAGCGGCACCTCGAAGGGGATGGCCCGCACCTGCAGGGTCCGGGGCAGGCGCTTGAGGGTCCACTGCACCGGGGCGCCGTGGCAGGCCTGCTCCAGGTTGCGCAGGCTTTCCGGTTCCCGGAAGGCGGCCACCACCGGGCTGCCCGGCTCCAGGCTGCTGCTGGAGCCCAGCAGGGCGCGGGCCGCCGGGTTGAACAGGCGGATGCTGCGCTCCTCGTCCAGCAGCACCACGCCGGCGCTCAGGTGGTTGAGGATCATCCGGCGGGTCTGGTCCTCGGCCTGGGCCTGGGAGCGGAGCAGCAGGTTCTCCTCCTCCAGCGCGGCCCAGGCCTTGGGCAGCTTGCGCAGCAGCGCGTCGCCCTTGTCGGCCAGGGGGATCACCGCCAGCACCTGGGCCATGATCGAGCGGTTCTCCCAGGTTCGCACCGCCAGGAAGATGCCGCCGGCCACCGCCAGGATGGCCCCGGTCCAGCGGAACGCCGCCTCGCTGGACGCCCCCAGGACGGCGCCGCCGGCCACCGCCAGGATGAATCCCGCCCATGGGGTAGTCATCCGTTGAGATAAATCAGTTTGGGCCTTGGACATGGGCGGCTGGGCTCCGGGGAACTCTCCATTGTCCCGGCATAGCACAGTTTCCAGGTAACTTCCGCGTTAAATCGCGTTCTTTATCCCTATCTTTCGCTTAACTTCCCACTTGTTCGGCTGGGAAGCATTTCTACACTTGGAGGTGGACCTAAGTGGACCAAATTGGAATGAAGTGGTAACAAGTGGAAGCGGGATTGATGCTTTCCGGTGACGGAAGGCCTCTGTTGGAAAGGCGGTTCAGGTGCTGCGACTGCGCGGCAACGCACCGGCCACGGTGGATGACAAGGGGCGTCTGAAGCTCCCCGCCACCTTCAAGGCCGACCTCGAAGCCTTCGCCCAGGGCGAAGGCGGGGGCAGCCTGCGCCAGTACCTCACCTCCCTGGACGGCAAGGGCGCCCGGCTGTATCCCCTGGCGGTGTGGGAGGCCATCGAGGCCCGACTGGCCCAGGTGCCCGGGACCAACCCGGCCAAGCGGCGGTTCCTGGAAGTGACCGCCTACTATGGTTCCGAGGTGGAGCCGGACGCCCAGGGCCGGTTCGTGATCCCGCCGATCCTGCGCGAGGCCGCCCAGCTCACCGGCGAGGTGGCCATCCTCGGCCAGATGGATCACCTGGCCCTGTGGAACCGCGGCGCCTTCGAGCGCCGGCTCAACGCCGACCCGCTCACCACCGAAGACCTTGCCGCGCTGGCAGAACTGGGAATATGACCATGCCTCCGGATTCCGCCGCCCCCCTCCATGTGCCCGTCCTGCTCCAGGAGGTGCTGGACAACCTGCCGGTGCCGCCCGCTGGCCGGGTGCTGGACCTGACCCTGGGCCTGGGCGGCCACGCCGAGGCCATCCTGGCCCGCTGCGATGCCGACACCCGCTACCTGGGCGTGGACCGGGATCCCCGGGCCCGGGAGCGGGCCTGGGCCCGGCTCGGCGCCGATGGCCGGCTCAGCATCCTGGCCGGCACCTACGAGGACATCTGGAGCGATCCGGCCTTCCTGGCCTGGCTGGACCAGCAGGCCCCCGCCGGCCTGGACGCGGTGCTCATGGATCTGGGGGTCTCCAGCCTGCAGCTCAAGGATGCCGAGCGGGGTTTCAGCTTCCAGCATGAAGGCCCCCTGGACATGCGCATGGATCCCGAGTCGGGGCCCACGGCGCTGGAGTGGCTGGCCGAGCAGACCGACACCACCCTGGCGGATGCCATCTATGCCTACGGCGAGGAGCGGGCCTCGCGGCCGGTGGCCCGGGCGATCCTGCGTTCCCTGCAGGCGGGGACCCTTCATACCACCCTGGACCTGGCCGCGGCGGTCTACACCGTCCTGTCCAAGGAGATCGCCCGGCGCAAGCAGCAGATCGACCCGGCCACCCGGACCTTCCAGGCCATCCGGATCGCCGTGAACGGCGAGCTGACCCGGCTGGCCAAGGCCATCGAGCAGGCCGTGGCCGCCCTCAAGCCGGGCGGCCGCCTGGGCATCATCTCCTTCCACAGCCTGGAGGACCGCATCGCCAAGCAGACCCTGCGCCGGCTGGCGGGGATCTACGACGGCCCCGGGCGCACCGCGCCCCAGCCGTTGCCCCGGCGGCTCAAGCTGGTGCACGCCGGCGGCTTGAAGCCGGGCGAGCTGGAAGCCAGGACCAATCCCCCGTCCCGTTCCGCCCGGCTCCGGATCGGGGAGCGCCTGGCCGCAGACCCGGACCCATCTCTCCTTTCCAGGACCCAGCTATGAACGCCAAACTCTACGTCCAGCGTCCCGTCCCAGGCAGCGTCCAGCGTCAGGTGGAAGGCGAGGGCGTGCTGCGCATGCTGCTGCTGGCCTTCGCCCTGGCCATGCCCATGGCGTCCATGGCCTACCTGAAGATCCAGCACACCCGGCTGAGCTACGAGATGAGCGGAATCCGGGACCAGATCCACCAGCAGGAGGAGCTGCACCGGACCCTGCTGCTGGAGCGCTCCCGCTACCAGCGGGACGAGGAGATCCAGGCCTTCGCCGACCGGACCGGGCTGCTGCCCCGCAAACAGAGCCATTACATCCCCCGCTGCTACACCCAGGAGGACCAGCGCCTGGCCAAGCTGGTGCCGCCCGCGGCGTTCTAGGAGGCCGACCAAGTAAAGGCTCGGGTCCCTCCATTTCGTCCTGGTTCGTTCTGTTGGATCGCTGATCGCGATCCAACAGAACGGATTGCCTCGCCGGAGGGCAACCGGCATTTAGTGTAGGCCGCCAGAAATACATGTACCATCCAGGCCCAGTGCTTCCATCCGATGGTGGTCAGGCTTTCGTGTTGATGAGCCGCTTGATTCCGCCGTCCTTGAGCGGCCAGGCGTGGAAATTGAGC
>Ga0302276_10000420_pt1 | contig 39153 bp, 34 predicted proteins | sample III_Bog_N2_3_FD_198768 | JGI IMG/M metagenome (GOLD analysis project Ga0302276, IMG submission 198768) | Peat permafrost microbial communities from Stordalen Mire near Abisko, Sweden - III_Bog_N2_3 | ecosystem: Environmental > Terrestrial > Soil > Wetlands > Peat | place: Sweden: Abisko...
CTTGTTCAGGGTCGCGGTATCCTTGTCGGTTTCCGCCAGCGTCCCTAGCCTCGGGCTCAGGGCCTTCAGCAGATCCCGATCCGACACCACGCCGAACAACTTGCCGTTTTCGACGACCAGCACATGATGAAAGCGCTGCGCCTCGAAGATCTCCTTGACGGCCGACAGTGGGTCGTCCATTTTCACTGTGACGACCTTGCCGGTCATGACGTTCTTGATTGACATGCATGCCTCCTGTCCAGAACCTCTCGTATAGCAACCCGGCGCCGCGGGGGCAATGACAGCCTTGACAATGACTGCCTAGGCAATATAATAGCGCCATGTGCCCGGATCACCCGGTTTACGACATCGAGACCTTCCAGCCGTCCAAGTGCGTGGGGCATTTGATGTATAAAGTGCGCGCTGCACAAATGAGCGCACTGGACCAAGCGCTGGCGCAGGAACCCGAGCTCGCCGAATTGGAGGTGAGCGCAGCGCAGTATGTGATCTTGAGCGTCCTGGCCCAGCGGGGTTGCGTGGATTCGACCGCGCAACTGTGCAAGGACCTCTCCTACGACGGCGGCGCCATGACCCGCATGGTCGATCGGCTCGAGGCGAAGGGTCTCATCAGCCGCAGTCGATGCACGAGTGACCGGCGTGTAGTCAAGATTGAATTGACGCCTGCAGGTCATGACGCGCTTCCGAAGCTGCGGGAGTGCTCGGTTCGAGTGTTGAATCGCCTGTTGCGCGGTTTCAGCGATGCGGAGGCGCGGCAGTTCGAAGGTTTCTTGGCCCGCATGCTGCAAAATGCTTGAAAATGAAGGTTTTTTTGGACTTTTAGTTGCCTAGGCATTAACCGCTTAAGCAATAGTATACGAGGATAGTTAATGAAAGCACGACTCGATGAAGGGTTTCGCCGGGCGCGGCGCATGCTCCCCGAGCTAGGTCCCTACCTTGCGCTGCTGCTGCTGCCCGGCGGCAGCCTCATTGCCCTGGCCGCGTGGGCCTATCGGCACTGGGCGGGCGCGGAGCGGGCATGAATCCGCTGCGGCGCTTCTTGCTGTGGGCGCTGGCGGCGCTGTCCGCGGGTTGCGCGAGCACTCACGGACTGCAGCCCGCTGCAGCCTTGCGCGCTCCCGACACGCTGGCTGTCGAGGGGACCTTTGCCGATGCCCCGCTGCGCCAAGCTGCTTGGCCCGCGCGGGAATGGTGGACCGCATTTGCCGACCCGCAGCTCGATCAATTGATTCGCGAAGGGCTGCGCGACAACCCGACCTTGAAGGTCGCGGCGGCGCGCACGCGCGCGGCTCTGGCTGAAGCCGGCGTCAGTGAGGCCGCGCGCATCCCGCAGGCCAACCTGTCCGCGGACGCGACGCGCGAGCGGCTGTCGCAGAACGGCATTTTCCCGCCGCCGTTCGCCGGCAGCACATCGACCTTGAGCGACCTTGCGGCCACGCTCACCTGGGAAGTGGACTTCTGGGGCAAGCAGCGGGCCGACTACCAACGCGCATTGGGGCTTGCGCAGGCGAGCGAGGTGGACGCCGCGGCAGCGCGGCTCGCCCTCTCGACCGCCATTGCGCACGCCTACATCCAGCTCGAGCGTGCCTATCTGCTGCTCGACGTCGCCAACTCCACGCTGCAGCAGCGCGCGCAGATCGCTTCGCTCACGCGCGATCGGAACGCGGCGGGATTGGATTCCCGTCTCGAGGTGCAGCAAACCGAGGAGACGCTGCCCGCGGCGCGCGAACAAATCCTGCAGTTGCAGGAACGCATCGAACTCAGCCGCCATCAACTCGCGGCGCTCCTGGGGCACGGACCCGACCGGGGGATGAGCATCGCGCGGCCGTCGGCCGCCGCGCTGGAGGAGCCCGCCTTGCCGAGCCGCCTGCCTTCGGAACTGCTCGGCCGGCGCCCCGATCTCATCGCACAGCGGCTGAGGGCGAGCGCCGCCGCCCAGGCCGTCAAAGTCCGGCAAGCGGCCTTCTATCCCAATGTGGATTTGACCGCGTTCGCCGGCTTTCAGCGCCTGGGACCCGGCGCGCTCGTCAGCGCCGGCGAACGGCAGATCGGCATCGGTCCTGCCCTCGATCTGCCGTTGTTCGACGCCCATCGACGCCGGGCGCAACTCGCGGGCGCGGACGCCGCCTATGACGTGGCGGTCGAGCAATACAACCAAACCTTGGCCGACGCCCTGCGCGATGTCGCCGATCAGCTCTCGTCCCTGCGCAGCGTCGCCGCACAGCGCGCCGAGCAACAGCAGGCCCTGGCCGCCGCCCGAAGCGCCTACGACCTGGCCGTGCTGCGCTATCGCGAGGGTGTCGGCAACTACCTCCAGGTGCTGTCGACGGAGGACCGGCTGCTCGCGCAGCAGAGCCTGGAGGCGGATCTGCAGGCACGGCGCCTGGATCTGTCGGTTGGCCTCGCCGGCGCTTTGGGAGGCGGATTCGAAGCACCCGGCGCCGCACTCGCCGCGACACCATGAACACCCAACTTTGACCTTTCTGCGGAGGATTTCCATGGACTCATCAGCTACCGCCGCTGCCCGCGCCGGCCGATTGCGCCGCCTTTGGCTCTGCCTTGGGTTGGGCGGCTGTGTGCTGCTCGGCGTGGCCTACTTCGGTTACTGGACCCACACGCTGCGCTATCGTCAATCCACGGACGACGCCTACGTGAGCGGGCACGTCGTGCAGATCACTCCGCAGATTTCCGGCACCGTCGTCGGCATCGGCGTGGAGGACACGCAGTTCGTCCCGGCAGGTGCACCGCTGGTGCGGCTCGATCAGGCCGACGCCAAGGTCGCGCTCGATGAGGCCGAGGCCGATCTCGCCAAGACGGTGCGCGAAGTGGGCGTACTCTATGCCACCGTCTCGCAGCTGCAGGCAGTGGTCGAGCTTCGCGACTCGGAACTCGCGATGGCCCGGCAGGATCTCGCGCGCCGTGACCGGCTCGGCAGCTCCGGCGCGATCTCCAGCGAGGAACTGCAGCATGCCCGTGACGCCGTGCAAAATGCGGCGGCGGGGTTGCTTTCCGCGCAGCAGCAGCTGCGGGCCGGCCGCGCCCGAACCGACGGCACGGACATCGAGAATCATCCCGACGTGCGCCGCGCGGCCGCCCAGGTGCGCAGCGCCTATCTTGCGTACTCGCGAACCGTGCTGCCGGCGCCGGTGGCCGGACTGGTCGCGAAGCGCAACGTGCAGCTCGGCCAGCGGGTGAGCCCGGGAGCCCCCTTGATGGCCATCGTGCCCCTGGACGAGGTGTGGGTCGACGCGAATTTCAAGGAGCCGCAGCTCGCCGCGATGCGCGAGGGTCAGCCCGTGACGCTCACGGCCGATCTCTACGGACGCAGCGTGGTCTACCACGGCCGGGTCGCCGGCTTCGGCGCCGGCACGGGTGCGGTGTTCTCCCTGCTGCCGGCTCAGAACGCCACCGGAAACTGGATCAAGATCATTCAGCGCGTGCCCGTGCGCATCGCCTTGGACTCCGGGGAACTGGCGGCCAATCCGCTGCAAATCGGCCTGTCGATGCGCGCCGAAGTCGACACTCACGACCGCGCCGGCCCTCGCCTGCCGCAGCTCGCCGCGATGAACGCGGGATCCGCGACGGACGTGTTCAGTGAAGATGACCGTGCCGCCGATGAACGTGTTCGTTCGATCATACTCGCCAACGAAACCGGCCGCGCCGCGGCCCATGGCGGGCTCGCCCGCGGCGATGCATCCGCACCCCGCCGGCCGTCACCGGGATCCGGACTGTACGCCGCACGCACGCTCTCGCGGTGACCGCGATGAGCAACGCCGCCAAGAGCGCCGGCCCGGCTGAACACGCCCCATTGCGCGGTGCGCAGCTCGCGATCGGCGCGGTCGCGCTGTCGCTCGCGACCTTCATGAACGTGCTCGATACCTCGATCGCCAACGTCTCGATCCCGGCCATCTCGGGCGACCTCGGCGTATCGCCCGATCAGGGTACCTGGGTCATCACCTCCTTCGGCGTGGCGAATGCAATCTCGCTGCCCCTCACCGGGTGGATGACCCGCCGCTATGGTCAGGTGCGGCTCTTCACCTGGTCGCTGGCGCTGTTCGTCGCCGCCTCGTTCTTGTGCGCGCTGGCGCCGACGATCGGCATGCTGATCGCCTTCCGCGTCGTGCAGGGTGCGGTGGCGGGGCCGATGATCCCGCTGTCGCAATCGCTGCTGATCTCGAGTTTTCCGAAGGCCAAGTCGGGCTCCGCCCTGTCGGTGTGGGCGATCACCACCATGGTCGCTCCCGTCATCGGCCCGCTGCTCGGCGGCTGGATCACCGACAACGTGTCCTGGCCCTGGATCTTCTATATCAATGTGCCCGTGGGAGTCGCCGCCGGATTCGCCGCCTGGATCATCTATCGCAAGCGCGAGTCGCCGACCGTGACCGTGCCCATCGACAAGGTGGGGCTCGGCCTGCTCGTGATCTGGGTCGGGGCGCTGCAGGTGATGCTCGACCAGGGAAAGGACCTCGACTGGTTCGGATCGCCGCAGATCGTCGCGCTCGCGATCGTCGCGGCGGTGGGATTGTTCGCGTTCCTGGTCTGGGAACTGACCGAGCGGCACCCCATCGTCGATCTCGGGCTGTTTCGGAACCGAAACTTCTGGACCGCCACGCTCGCCATGGCGCTGGCCTATGGAACCTTCTTCGGCAACACCGTGCTCCTGCCCTTGTGGCTGCAACAATACATGGGCTACACGGCCACGCTCGCGGGCATGGTGCTCGCGCCCGTCGGATTGCTCGCCATCCTGCTCACGCCGGCGGTGGGCCAGGCGATGCGCCGGATCGACCCGCGCGCCATATCGACCGTGGCGTTCCTGGTCTTTGCGTTGGTGCTCGGGATGCGCTCGCGATTCAGCACCGATACCCCGTTCGCCATGCTGCTGGTTCCGACCCTCGTCCAGGGCGTTGCCATGGCCTGCTTCTTCGTGCCGCTGGTCACTTTGTCGCTGTCGGGACTTGGCCCCGAGCGAATCCCGGCGGCGTCCGGACTCTTCAACTTTGCGCGCATCACGGCAGGCTCCTTCGGAACCTCCATCGTGACCACGCTCTGGGACCGGCGGGCGACGCTGCACCATGCCCGCCTGATCGAGCATCTGACCGTCGCCGATCCATCGACCTCGCAAGCCCTCGCGAGTCTGCAGGCGGGGGCTTTGAGCTCCGGCCAGGAGGCGCCGCTGTTGAATCGGGTCGTGGACAGCCAGGCATTCATGCTCTCCGCCAACGACATCTTCTATGCCTCGGCGGCCCTGTTCCTGCTGCTGGTGGGTGTGATCTGGCTCGCCCGGCCGGCGCCTCGCGCCGCCGCGGCCGCCGAAGCGGCGGGCGCGGCCCACTGACCTCAACAAAGGATCCCAAGCGGGGGTACTGCTAGTGCGGCAGCCCGACCTTGCGCACCAGTTCCGCAAACCGGGGATCCGAACGCACGGGGTCGAGCTGAAAATAAGTATTCAAGCCGATCAGGAGGCGGTCATGCTCCACATAGGCGATGCCAAGCCATTGAAAAGCCTGCTCAGAATCTCCCATGCCGGCATACAGACGAGCGATCACCAATGGCGAGGCATAGCCGGTCTTGCGCAGTTCCAGCTGGTTGTCGAGCCCCTTGGCGAGCGCCCCCTTCCAGCCCCCTGACCGGAATCCCTGATCCAGCGCATCGGCATACCCGGCATCCCGCGGGCCGCCATTGAGCTTGGCATAGATCTTGGATTCCTCGATGGCTTGCGGGTACAGGCCCTTCCCCCAGTAGGCGTACATTAGGCAATCGTGCGCCACGGCGAACGTCGGGCTCTCGCGAGCCAGCTTCGAACAGACGGCAATGGCCTCGTCGTAGCGTCGGGCGGAAACCAGAACACTCCCGATCACGCGGGTGATGATTGGCGACAGCGGATCGAGCTCATGGGCCAGGTTGATCTGCGCCAGGGCCTCCTGCTCGCGGCCGCCGATCGTGCCGAGGTCGTCGGCGTACCATTGACGAGCCGTGGCATCGTTGGGATCGAGCGCGAATGCCTTCTGGAACTCGGCCTCGCCGCCGGCGAAGTCCCACTCGAGCTTGATTTGATTCTCGCCCAGTACGGCATGGGGATGAGCCAGGGTCGGGTCCAGGTCCAGTGCTCTGCGCGCCGCAGCATTCGATTTCGGAAAATCTTCGCTCGGATTGCCCCAGTAATTCGGCCGCACCGAATAGACGTCCGCAAGCCCCGAATACGCTTGGGCATAGCCGGGGTCCGTGGCAAGGGCTTGATTGAAATAATCGATGGCCGCCTCGAGATCCGCGGGCGTTCGCTTGTTCCAGGCGTAGCGCCCCTTGAGAAAGAGCTGGTAGGCTGTAGGGTTCTGGGTGCCTTGCCGGGTGACCTGCGCCCGCTGCGCCGAGCTGAGTTCGGAGCCCAACTTGTCCGCGATGTCGCCCGCAATGCGCTGCTGCAGGAGGACGATATCGGACCGCGTGCCAGTGTAGCGTTGTCCCCAGACCTCCACGTTGTCCCGGACGTCGGTCAGTTCGGCATGCACGGCGATGTCGTCGCCCTGCGCCACCACCCGCCCGGATACCAGCATCGACACCCCCAAATCGCGGCCTAACTTGCGCACGTCGATGGTCTTGACGTCCTGACCCTTGTACCCAAACACCGAGCCGCGGGGCCTCACCTTGAGCAGCGGTACATGGGTCAGATTGTCGATCAGCGATTCGGCGATGCCGTCGCTCAGATAATCGGAATCGCCTGCGCCTCCGTTGGCGAAGGGCAGCACGGCTATGGTGCGGGTATCGGACGGACGGGCCAGCCAAGCCGACGCGATGACCACCGCGGCCAACAGAGCGGCAGTCGTCCATCCGTAGAGCCGCCAACGGCTCTTCGATACCGGCGCGGCGGTCATGGTCGCGGCCGGCAGCGCGGTCATGGTCGCGGCGGCCGCGGATGAGGCGAGTAGGCCCGTGGACTGGCCGGGTGTCGCCACGGACGCCGCCGGTGGTTCCAATGGCGCCGGGTCTTCCCCGGGCGCCGCCGCCATTTCATCATTCGCGGGAGCGACCAACCACGCCGACAATTCGTCGGTATAGGCAAACACTCGGCCCCCGGCGCCTCCCGGCGCGCGGTGGACGGGCATGCCGCGCTCCTTCTCCCAGCGGCGGACGGTTCTCTCGTCGCATTTGAAGAATGCGGCGATCTCCTTCCACGAATCGAGGCGCCGGTTGAAGCTTTGGTATTTGCTGTTGGTGCTCATGCTTCAGATTTGTCCGGAAATGTCCGAAGACGTCCGGAGATGTCCGCTCACGTCTCTTGCGGTGGGAGAAGAGTCGACAAAGTATAGCCCTACTCTCCGCAGCATGACGAACGGTCTACGCCGGCAGGGATTGGGATTCGCAAGGGCCCGACAGTCGAAGAAACCAACGGTTACTCAGGGGCTTGAGACGGGATTATGTTCAACCGACGCAGACACCCGCCCCCGCGGCCCCCTTGCTCCGCGACCGCGCTTCGCCTTCGGCTCGTCCACCCGGTCCCGACCTCAACTCGGCGGCCACTCTATAAATCTTCAGGGGCATGACATGAAAACGCCAAACATCGTGGGGCTTCACTCGGGGACGGCGGCGTGCGCGCGCGTCGTTGCGCTGCTGTCCCTTTTGCCGGCCGCGCATGGCCAGACCACCGATACCTGGTCGCTCGGGTCCTCCGGACTCTGGAACGTCGCGGGCAACTGGTCCGGCGACGTGGTGCCGAACGGCGCCTTCAACGTCGACATCGTCGATGGCGTGTCGACGGTCACCTTGAATATATCGGCCGGGATCGATGACCTCACCCTCGCCAAGGGCAACACCCTGTCGATCGACGATAACGAGACTCTCACGGTCAGCGGGCCCACCATCAGCAACAAGGGTGCGATCCAGCTCAACGGCGGCAACGGCGGCAACGGGTATCTCGTCCTCAATGGCAACACGACGCTGAGCGGTGGCGGGACCCTGACGCTGTCGACAATCCTCTCGAACGGGGGCAACGCGTTCATCGAGGAGAACGGCAGCAACCTGACCCTGACCAATACCGGCAACACCATCCAGGGCAATGGAATCATCGGCAACGGCGGACTGGCAGTCGTCAACGGCACTGCCGGCAAGATCGATGCGAACGTGACCGGCGACGCGCTGACACTAAACGGTTCGGGCGGAGTTACCAATACGGGGCTGCTCGAGGCGACAAACGGAGGCAACCTCGCGTTTGGTACGGTCGCGCTGACCAACACCGGTGGCAATATCACGGCCAGCGGCGTTGGCAGTGTCGTCAGCCTGTACAACACCAGCGTCACCGGGGGCACGCTCAACACAAATACCGGCGGCGCGATCGAATCCTCCGGTACTACGACGCTGAATGGCGTGACCATTTCCACGGGTAGTACCTATACGGCCAGCAACAATGCCACGACCGATGTATCCGGGACGATTACCAACAATGGGGCGATTCAGTTGAACGGCGGCAACGGCGCCAATGGATATCTCAACCTCAATGCCAATACGACGCTGACCGGCGGCGGGACGCTGACGCTGTCCCAGACCATCTCCAACGGAGGCTGCGCCTGCATTCAGGCTAACTCCGCAGGGCTGATCCTGACCAATACGAACGACGTCATTCAGGGCAACGGGACCATCGGCAGCAATGGGATGGTCGTCGTCAACAGTACGGGCGGCAAAATCGATGCGAACGTGTCCGGCGATGCGCTGGTGATGAACGGCGCCGGCGGTGGAATCACCAATACCGGCCTCCTCGAGGCGACCAACGGGGGCAACCTCACGTTCGGCGGCGAGGCGGTGACCAATACCGGTGGCAATATCACCGCGAATGGCACCGGCAGCGTTGTCATCCTGTCCAACACCAGCGTCACCGGCGGCACGCTCAACACCAGCGGTGGCGGCGCGATCGAATCCTCGGCCACCACCACGCTGAACGGCGTGACCATTTCCACGGGCAGTACCTTTACCGCCAGCGACAATGCCACGGCTCTGGTGCTTGGGACGATCACCAACGACGGTGCGATCCAGGTCAACGGTGGCAGTGGCTTCAACGGACATCTGACCCTCAGTGGCAACACAACGCTGACCGGCGGTGGGAACGTCACCCTGTCAACCATCATTCCCAACGGCGGCAACGCGTTCATCGATTCCACTGCCGGCCAGACGCTGACCAATTCGAACAACGTCATTCAAGGCAACGGCGTCATCGGCAACGGCGGCCTGGTCGTCGTCAACAGCACCGCGGGGGTCATCGATGCGAACGTGACCGGATTGCAGCTGGTGATGAACGGTTCGGGTGGCACCACCAACACCGGCCTGCTCGAGGCCACCAATGGGGGCACCCTCGCGTTTGGCACGACGACAGTTAACAACGGCGGCGGAAATCTGACGGCGAGTGGCACCGGCAGCGTGATCAGCCTGTTCAACACCGGCGTCGTGGGTGGCACGCTCAACACCAGCGGCGGCGGCGCGATCGAATCCGCGGCCACGACGACGCTGGACGGCAGTACGGCGGCGGGCGCGGTGACCATTGCATCGGGCAGCGCCTTCACCGCCAGCAACAATTCCACGACGGTACTGCTCGGCACGATCAACAACGCCGGCACGATCAACCTCAACGGAGGCAACGGCCAGAACGGATATCTTTCGTTCGGCAATGCCTCGGCTCTGGCAGCGACCTTGCAGGGCGCGGGAACCGTGAACCTCGGCACGACTGCATCCAATGGCGGTGCGGCGTTCATCCAGCAGAATGTCGGCGGCGTCACCCTGACGAACGTCAATAACACGATCCAGGGCGAGGGCGTCATTGGCAACGGGGGATTGACCTTCGTCAATGAAACTGCGGGCATCGTCGATGCCAATTCAACCGGTGCCCCCCTGACCAGTACGCTTGTCCTGAACGGTTCCGGTGGTGTCACCAACACCGGCACCCTGGAAGCGACCAACAGCGGCACGCTGGAGATCAACACCGCCGTCAACAACGCAGGAGGAACGATCAAGGCCAACGGTGCGAACGCCGTGGTCTATATACCCAATGGGTCGATCACAGGTGGTACGCTCACGACGCTGGCCGGCGGCACGATTGAATCATCGAATACGACCACGTTGAGCGGCGTGACCATTTCCAGGAACAGCGTCTATACCGCCAGCAATAATGCCACTACGGTGCTGAATGGAATCATTACCAACGACGGCCTCATCCAGCTCTTCGGAGGCAACGGAGCCAACGGATATCTCGCTCCCAACAGCAACACGACGCTGACCGGTGCCGGGACGGTAACGCTGTCCCAGATCAACTCCGGCGGTGGCTGCGCCTGTATCGAGCAGAACACCGGCGGCGTGACCCTGACCAATACCAACGACGTCATTCAGGGCAACGGGACCATCGGCAACGGTGGACTGACTGTCGTCAACAGCACGGCCGGCAAGATCGATGCGAACGTGGCGGGACTGGCATTGGCGATGAACGGTGGCGGTGGCATCACCAACACCGGGCTGATCGAGGCGACCAATGGGGGCACCCTCGCGTTCGGCAGTACTGCAGTAGTCAATACCAAGGGCAATATCACGGCCAGCGGTGCCGGCAGCGTAGTCAGCCTGTTCAACACCAGTGTCACTGGCGGTACCCTCAATACGAATGGCGGGGGCGCGATCGAATCTGCCGCCACGACCACGCTGAGCGGCCTGACGATTGCCACGGGCAGTACCTTCACGGCCAGCAACAATGCCACGACCGACCTGATCGGGACGATTGTCAATGATGGGGCGATTCAGCTAAACGGCGGCGGGGGCGCCAATGGATATATCAACCTCCTGACCAGCACCACCCTGACCGGTGGCGGGACGGTGACTCTGTCCCAAAACAACTCCAACGGAGGCTGTGCCTGTATCCAGCAGAACACGGGCGGCCTGATCCTGACCAATACGAACAATACCATTGAAGGTAACGGCACCATTGGCAACGGTGGATTGACCGTCGTCAACGGCGCCGCCGGCACCATTTACGCGAATGGACCGAGCGGCACCGCCCTGGTGCTGAACGGCGGGGGAGGATTGACCAACTCCGGGACCCTCGCGGTCAGCAGCGGGGACCTGTTGCACGTGACCAGCGGGCCGTTCACCAATTTCAGCGGCACCACGCTGACCGGCGGAACTTACAACGTGTCGGGAACGCTCGAAATCGATGAACTCGGCAGCGCCGGGGGTGAGATCGTGACCGACGCCGCCAATATCATCCTGAACGGCTCGAGCGCCAGTTTCATCGATGGGGGCGGCCACAATGCCCTCTCGAACCTCGCGACCATTGCCGCCTCCAGCAGTCTCGGCCTCTCCGGGGGAGCCAACTTCACGACCGCGGGCAATTTCACGAACAATGGCACGCTGTCAGTGGGCAGCGGCAGCACGTTCACCGTCGCCGGCTCGCTCACCAACTTCTCGGGCACCACGCTCTCGGGCGGCAGCTATGACGTGACCGGCACACTGGCGTTTCCCGGTGCCAACATCGTGACGGACACGGCCAACATCACGCTCGGAAGTCCGACGGCGGAGATCGAGAACTCGACCACCAGCGGCAATGGCCTGGCGAATTTGGCCACCATTTCCGCCGCGAGCAGCTTCAGCCTCGCGGGCGGGGCCAACTTCACGACGGCGGGCGGCTTCACCAATAGCGGCACCCTGTCGGTGGGCAGCGGCAGCACCTTCGCCGTCGCGCCTTCGGGCTCTCTCAGCAATTTCTCCGGCACCACGCTGACGGGCGGCACCTACGATGTGACGGGCACGTTGCAATTCGCCGGCGCCAACATCGTGACGGACACGGCCAACATCACGCTCGGAAGTCCGACGGCGGAGATCGAGAACTCGACCACCAGCGGCAATGGCCTGGCGAATTTGGCCACCATTTCCGCCGCGAGCAGCTTCAACCTCGCGGGCGGGGCCAACTTCACGACGGTGGGCAACTTCTCCGACAAGGGCACTCTGTCGGTGGGGGCCGGCAGCACCTTCGCGGTCGCGCCCACGTTCAAGCTCACCAACTTCTCGACCGGCACCGATACCCTGACGGGAGGCACCTACGATGTGACCGGCTTGTTGAAATTCGCCGGCGCCAACATCGTGACGAACGCGGCCAAGATCATGCTCACGGGAGCCGCGGCGGAGATCGAGAACTCCACCACCACGGGGAACGGACTTGCGAACTTTGCCACCAACGCGGCCACCGGCAGCTTGACCCTCGCGGGCGCAGCCAACCTGACGACGCCGGGCGGCGTCTCCAACGCAGGAAAGGTCACGATCGGTTCGGGCAGCACGTTCACCGCGGGCGGCGCGGGCGTCTACACGCAGACGGCGGGCACCACCACGGATGGCGGCACGCTCGCCGCGTCCGGCGGCGTGACGCTGTCCGGAGGCTCGCTGTTCGGGGCCGGAGCCGTTACGGGCAATCTGCAGTCGAGCGGGATCGTCACGCCCGGAGCGTCGGCGACCAAGGCCGGAATCCTCACCGATACGGGGACCTACACTCAGAACGCAGCCGGCAGCCTCGACATCGGGATCGCCGGCGCGACGGCGGGGACGAAGTACGACGTGCTGACCGCCACCAGCGCCGCCTTGGGCGGCACGCTGAACATCTCGCAGATCAACGGCTACGTGCCGACCGTCGGTTCGACCTTCAAGATTCTCACCACCACCGGCACGGAATCCGGCACCTTCGCGACCGTCAACGGCCTGACCATCAACGGCTCGGAAGCCTACACGGTCACCTACCAGCCCACCGATGTGCTGCTCACGGTGGTGAGCACCCCGGCGCCCGCATCGCTGGCGGCCCGCATCTCGGATACCCGGCTCAACGGATCGGCAGATGCGCGCCTGGCGTCGGCCCTGAGAGACTTCAACACGGCCTACGCCCCCGGCGGACGTCCGCTCAGCGCCGTGAACGCCCTGTGGGCGCCCCGGGTCTCGGAGCACCGGCGCACCATGGATTTGATCAGGGACCATCGATAGGCAACGCCAGCCGGCGGGATACGCCGCCGGCTGGCCCCCGCCGACCCGCGCCCGCCCGGGCCGGCCTTCAGATCATCCCGGCCTCAATTCATCCCGCACATACCCCCGCCACATCCGCCGCCGCCGCACACCGGCGCCTCGCACGGCCCCTGCGCCGCGCCCGTGTTCACGAATCCCGCGGACATCAGTTTCTCCACCGGCGCCTTCGGATGGGTCCGGCCGCGCGCAACGCCCGCGCGTTCGCACAGCTCGCCCCAGGTGCGAATCTGTTCGGCCATCTTGTGCTGCACCTCGATCACGGCTCCATTCGCTTCGCATCGATACTCATACGTCGGCAAGGGAATCTCCTGAGTGCGTTGACCACGGTATGATTCTACTATCGTAGGATGAGAAATCGTATCCGTCCCGCACCGGCCGCATCGGAGGAGTTCCATGAGCGAATTCTCCAAGGACATCTACACTGAGCCCGAGAATGTCGACGTCGACACCCTCGCCAATCTCGGGCCCCTTGCCGCCATGGCCGGCGCCTGGGAGGGTGTACGCGGCACCGACGTCAACCCCAAGCCGGAAGGCCCGCGAACGGCCACCTACGTCGAACACATCGATCTCGAACCCATTGATCCGCAGTCCAATGGACCGCAACTCTTCTACGGGTTGCGCTACCACACCCATATCGTCCGGCCGGGTGAGGTCGAGACCTATCACGATCAAGTGGGGTACTGGCTGTACGAGCCGTCGACCGGAACCGTGATCCATACGCTGACGATTCCGCGGGGCCAGGCGGCGCTCGCCGTCGGCAATGCCGCGCGGGACGCCAAGAGCTTCGAGGTCAGGGCGACACGCGGCTCCACGGAGAACGGGATTTGCTCGGGACGCTTTCTGGAGTTCGCGTTCAAGACCGTGGAGTTCAAGATCAAGGTCACGGTGAACCCGGATGGAACCTGGTCCTACCAGGAGGACACGGTCCTCATGGTGCGGGACCAGCCGGAGCCCTTTCATCACACCGACCGCAATACCCTCACCAAGATCCGCGACGCGAGGCCGAATCCGCTGGCGCGAGCGCGCAGCCGCGTCTTGGCGTAACCTGGCCGGTATTGCGCGCTCCGTTCATCGCGCGGGAGATCATCGTTGTCCGCACAAAGCTATGTCGTCGAGGAGACCTCGGTTCCGGTGGAGCGCGAGGATGATTCGGGAGTGAGTTGGCGTACGCTCACGAGCGCCGATCGCACGCCGACGCGCGAGTTGACGAGCGGCGTGTGCGAGATCGAGCCGGGAGGCGAACTCGTGCTGCACCGGCACCCGGTTCTGGAGCTCTATTATTTTCTGGAAGGCACCGGCGTCGTCCGCCTCGACGACGTCGAGCGCGCCGTCAAAGCGGGAGTCACCGTGTCCATACCGGCCGACCTGCCCCATGGCATCCGCAACACCGGCACGTCGGTGCTGAAGCTCTTTTATGTATTTCCCACCGACTCGTTCTCGCAAATCGTCTACACGAACGTCGACCGGCGCTTGCCCTGATGCGGCATCCGGGACGCGCGGCCCGACGCCGGAGGCAACGCGCTTCACCGACCCGGAGCGCACGTCGCCCACCGCGAAGATTCCCGGAGTGGTCGTCGCAAAGGGAGACGACAGCGCACGGCCTGCCTCGTCGCGGCCGGTCTTGATGAACCCCTTGCCGTCGAGCGCCAGGCAGTGGTCGAGCCATTCGGTATTGGGCTCCGCGCCGATCATCAAAAACACATTGGCGATGGGCCGCGCGGTGACCTCATGGGTCCTCAAGTTCGTCCAACCCACGACGTGCAACTGCGCATCGCCTTCGAGACTCGTGATCTCGCTGAAGGGATACACCGTGATGTTCGGCGAGTTGACAATGCGCTGTACCAGGTAGTCCGACATGGTGGCGGACAGGCCGGCGCCGCGAACCACCATATGGACGTGGCGCACCGTGCGGGCGAGAAACATGGCCGCCTGACCCGCGGAATTGGCGCCTCCGACCACGACGACATCGTCCCCTGCGCACAGCTGTGCCTCCATCGACGTCGCGGCATAGTGAATGCCCTGCCCTTCAAATTTCGCGTAGTTTTCCAGATCGAGCCGGCGATAGCGGGCGCCGGTGGCGACCACGACGGTGCGAGTCTGAACGGCGAGTTCGCCGACTCTCAATCGATACGGGAGTCTCGAGCAATCGAGGCCCGTCACGGTGCGGGCAATGGCGAGCCGCGCGCCGAACTTCTGCGCCTGGCTTTGCGCCCGCCCGGCCAGCGCCTGCCCGGATATGCCGGTTGGAAAGCCGAGGTAGTTTTCGATCTTCGACGATGTGCCGGCCTGCCCTCCCGGCGCCGTGCTCTCCAATACGAGGGTCGACAACCCCTCCGATGCCGCATAGACGGCGGCGGCCAGGCCCGAGGGGCCCGCACCGACCACCGCCACGTCGTAGACTTTGTCGGGATCGAGCGTCTCCGTCAGGCCGAGTCCGTCGGCAAGCTGCAGAGAACTCGGATTTCGCAGCACCTCCTGGCCCGGCAGGATCAGCACCGGAAGCTGATGCGAGGCGAGGTCGAAGCATTCGAGAAATCCGCCGGCGTCCGGATTCCTCTCAGTGTCTAGGAGTTGAAAGGGATAGCCGTTGCGCGTCATGAACCGCTGCAGGCGCAACGTATCGGCGCCATGACCCGGGCCGATCAGCACCACGCCGCCCTGACCGTGACGAATCAGGCCAACGCGCCTCAATATGAGCGCCCGCATGATGACTTCGCCGATGTCGGGCTCACCTGCGACCAGACGCTTGAAGTCGCCGCGCTTCACGCGCACCACCCGGGTGTTGCCTGCGGCCCGGCTCGAAACCAGGACTTTCCGCTCGTTGAAAAGGTCCATTTCGCCGGTGAACTGCCGCGCGCGGTGCGTCGTGAACACGGTGGACGCGCCGTGAGCGTCCATGTCCAGCATCTCGATCGCCCCGTCGACCACCAGGAAGAAATCGACGCTTCGTTGCCCGCGCTCAAACAGGAAGGTGCCGCCCTCGATATGCTCCGGGCTGCCGTAGCGTGCAACCCGCCCGGCCATCTCCTCACTCAAGCAGGGGAAGGTTTGCGCCGCTCGCGCATACGGATCCGCGGGGTCCAAGTCGCCGGCCATGGTCGGATAGGGGTCAACCATGGGCACATCATATTAGGAAAGGCGGCCGCGGGTCATCCGGCGGATGCGCGGGCGCGCACAGCCGTCCACCCCGCGGCAATGAACACCAGCACGTTCGCCACCACCACCGGAGGGGCGCCGATCAGCGCGCCATAGGTCACCCACATGAGCGCCCCGGCCATCTGCACGGTGCGAAGCACGATGGGCCGGGTGAAAAAGTAGGACACTATGAAGACCGCCGTGGCGGCCCATCCCAAATACTGGGTCATGCCGGAGTCTCCTGGGCTTACGCAACGGCCGCGGGCAGCATCTCGAGGGCGTCCCCGATCGTCACGCGATCGGTGCGGGCACGCTCCCACTCGTGCAGAATCAAGCCGTGCGATTCGAACAGCGTTCGGATGTCCTTCGACTGCCAGCGAAGCACCTGGTCGAGCACGGGGACCATGACGCTGAGAGCGTTGTCACTGATGACGGTGCATTTGGCGATTCGCGCGAGCTGCCGATTCTCGGAGACCGCGATGGTGAAGCCGTCGTGGTTGTTCACGTGGAGCATGACATGCACGTCGGAGCTGCCATCGCCGACGTAAATCATTCGGTCCCGCGCGATGTCCAGCCGCCCCAGCAGTTCCTCGACCACGGCGACCTTGCCATAGCCGGCAGGCACCCTCCGAACCGCCGTCACTTCGCCGGAGGCGGGATCGAAATCCAATTCCGTCCCGAAGATGCGATCGAGCGGCACGATGCCCGCTAGCGCCGAAGCGACCACTTCCCGGGGGGCCGCGGAAATCACGCAGAACGAGAACCCGATGCCCGTCAGGCCGTCGTTCAGGATGTCCACCAGGGCCCCTATTCCACGCTTCATCCGCACACGCCGTCCCGCCTCGATCAGATGTTCGCGCCGCACGCCGCGAAACTCGGGATCGTGCCGGATCAGGTAGGCGAGTTCGCCGCCCTGCTGCACGAGGTTGCTGCATGCCAAGCCGTCGACCTTGGCCTGGAAGTCCTTCACGCCGAGCAGTTCGCTCAACACCAGACCCGAGTCGTTGAAGCTCAGGGTTTGGTCGAAGTCCGAGGCAAGCAGGTATTGTTTTGGCTGATTCGACATAGGCCCTATTGTCATTACAACTTTGTATGCCTATCATACCAGCTAAAGGCGCCATGACAAGTGAATAGATGTATGTGCAACAATAATCTAGCTCATTTGTAAGCATTTGGCGTCGGTCACTCCAGATGCCCGATAAGTTGTTATATCAGGTGGGCCCATGCCAACCGCTTTGAAATCCGTGCCGAAGCATCTCCGGGTCTACTCGGCGCTGATCGAGGACATTCGGGCGGGCCGCTGGCAACAGGGCGCCCGCCTGCCGAGCGAAGCGGAATTGGTTCAGGCCTTCGGCGTATCGCGAATTACGGTCGGCCGCGCGCTGCGGGACCTGCGCGTGGCCGGCTTGATCGAGCGGCGTGCCGGCTCGGGCACGTTCCTGGCGGACCACCGGCAACCGGGCGCGCACTCGTTCGGGCTACTGATCCCCAATCTGGGCGAGACGGAAATCTTCGGGCCGATATGCCAGGGGATGATGGCATCCCCCCTGGCACGCCAGCACGCGCTGCTCTGGGGGAGCGGCTCGACGGCCGCGGGTTCGAGCGAGGAACAGGCGTGGCAATTGTGCCGTCAATATGTCGAGCGGCGGGTATCGGGAGTTTTCTTTGCCCCGCTGGAATTGACCCCCTCGAAGGATCTGTGGAACGAGCGCATAGGCCGCGCATTCGACGAGGCCGGGATTCCCGTGATCCTGCTCGACCGCCCGCTGTTACCGTACCCCGAGCCGCCGCGCCACGATCTGGTCGGAATCGACAACCGGCAGGCCGGCCGCATTCTCGCGGATCACTTGTTGAACCGGGGATGCCGGCGGCTCGGCTTCATCGGCATGAATCATGCCGCATCGACGGTCGGAGATCGCGAAGCGGGCTACCGCGAGGCGCTGTTTTCCCGCGGCGCCCCCGTGGTTCGCGAGCTGGCGCAGCGATTGGACCCGGACGACGGTGCCGCCGTCGCGCGCTTCATGAGGGACTGCCGCCCCGACGGCATCGTCTGCGCGAACGACCGAACGGCGGGGCGGCTGATGCACACGCTGGCGCGGCTCAAGTACCGGATCCCGCACGACGTGAAGCTGGTGGGCGTCGATGACGCCGAATACGCGGCCCTGCTGCCGGTTCCCCTCACGACGTTGCGTCAACCAACCCGGGCCATCGGTGAAACGGCGCTGGCCCTCATGCTGGAGCGGATCGGGCGGCGCGACATGCCGCCGAGGGACACGCGCCTGGACGGCGATCTCGTCGTGCGCGAGTCCTGCGGCGCGGCCGCTTCATGAACCGCGTGTGATCACCTTGCCGGGGTTGAGCACCCAGGTCGGATCGAACAGCGCCTTGACCGTACGCATGAGCCGCATGCCCCCTTCCCCCGCCCATCGTTCGAGCGAGGCGCGCTTTTCGAGCCCGATGCCGTGCTCGGCGGAGAAGCTGCCGCCCAGCTCTTTCAGTCCGGCGTAGACGATCGAGGCCACCTCGGCGTAGCGCTCGGTGATCGGCACGGCGGCATTGATGGTCAAATGCACGTTGCCGTCGGCGAGATGGCCCACGAGGTAGCGGGTCAGCCCGGCATCGTGGCGCGCCAGGCGGCGATCGAGATCAATAAGGTACTGCGCCAACCGGTCTATGGGGACCGACACGTCGTACCACAGGCCGCCCGGATGCACCCGGTCGACCGCCCAATCCTCGCGCACCCGCCACAGGTCGCGCTCCTCCGCGGCATTTTTCGGCAGCACGCAATCGAGGAGGAGCCCAGCCTCGCCCGCCCGGGCCAGCTCGGACTCCAATGCATCTTGGACCGCCCCGGCTTGATCGCCCGTGACCACGAGCAGAAGACCAAAAGCCGGCGTCACCGAGCTGAGCTGCGCGATGCCGAGCGACCGCGCGGTGAGCGCGATGTGGTTGCCCGACATGAGCTCCGCCGCGGCGAGCGAGACGCCCGGCGTCGACTCGACGGAACGCATGACGGCGATGGCGGCATCCAGGCTGGGCAGCAGCGCCAGCGCCGTGTGACGCGCCCCGCCGTCGGGAACCAGGCTCAGCACGACGCGGGTGATCACCCCGAGAGTGCCCTCCGAGCCGATGAACAGCTGCCGCAACGGCAAGCCGGCATTGTCCTTGCGCACCCGGGAAAGCTCGGTGAGAATCTCCCCGGAACACAGCGCCACCTCCAGGCCCAGAACGCGTTCACGCATCGTGCCGTACCGGAAGGCTTCGATGCCGCCGGCATTCGTCGCCACCATGCCGCCGAGGGTTGCCGACCCGCGCGCACCCAAATCGACGCCCACGGTGAGCCCGAGCGGCGCCAGCGCCTCCTCGAGACGCGCCAGCGTGACGCCGGCTTGCACGGTTGCGCTGCGCGAGGACGCGTCCACGCTCTCGACGCGGTCCATGCGGTCGAGCGAGAGAATGAGTTCGCCCGGACGGGTGCATGCGCCGCCGGCGAGTCCGGTCCGGCCGCCCTGCGGCACGACGCCGACGCCCGCGGCCGCGCACAATGCCAATACCCGGGCGGCTTCGGCGGCATCGGCCGGCCGGGCCATCAGGCCGGCGCGCAGGTTGCCGGGATTCGTGCCCGGATCGAGGAGCGCGACTTCCTCGCCGATGCGCAATGCCCGGCGCCCGAGTATGGCCGTGAGCGCGTCGAGGAATTCCGGCGGGTACTCAAGGGCCGGCATGCGCGCCCGGCGAAACTCGATGGTGCGAGGGCATCGCGCGCGCAACCGGATAGAGTCCGAAGCGCCGATCCCACGAGGCGTGGCGCTGGTAGAAGAAGTCGAGCCTTGCCGCAGGATCGCCGGCGAAGGCGGCATCGTCGGACAGCCGGCGCTGGAACTCTGCCGCAATCCCCGGATCCTCGGCCAGCATGATGCGGGCGGCCTGCTCGGCCACATAAGCCTCCATGTACTCCTTGCGCTCGAAGCATGCATTGAAGAATCCCCACGCGAGGAAGGAATCCGGCGCCTGCGGCTCGAGAAGAGCCATGACGAGACGGGATCTCGCCTGATGGATGGGCACGAACACGGAGCCTGCCCCGAACTCGATGAGCTCGGGACTCCAGCGGCCGCTGACGTTCAATCTCGTGCGCCCCTCGAAGGACTCGCGGTCGAATGAGTGGGCCGTGGCCCGGAAGCTTTCATGGCCGAGGCGCACCGCGGACCCCTCGACGATCTCGATTTCCACGCCGTGCCGGCCCAACCGGCCGCCGATCTCCTTGGCGTACGCGGCCGGAATCAGGTATCCCGATTCGGGCGCCGCAACCACCACGCTCGGCTCCACCTGGTCGCGCAGCGGCACGCGCCAGATTTGCGGGGTCGTCGCATCGTAGGCGACCATCATGGCCCCGGATATGCCGGACGGCGAGCGCGAATAGGCATAGCCGCGAACATCGATCCAGGTCGCGCGATCCGAGAGCCGGTAATCCACCGTCACGCGGGTCCCGGCGATCGTGGCGGCCCGGTGGTCGGCGCCATGCGCGAGGTCGAGCCATTCGGGGCCATGCGTTGCGGCGAGTTCGATCAAGCTGACCAAGATGTTTGACGTCACGCGAACCCGGGTCGCGTACGGCTTCCACGAGTGCGTCTCGACCAGGACGGTGAACCGATTGCGCAGCGGCCAATAGCCCGTCGAGAATCTCGGGCCGTACACCCAGTCGGCGAATCCGCCGCTCGGATCGTCCGGTTTCGCCAGTGAATAGTAGAAATGCAGCGGCAGCGACCCCTTGGCCTGCAACGAGGCGATGACGCGATTGCGCAAATCCAATCCGGCCGGGTGAAGTTCACTCGGCCCGTAGTGAATGGGCTCGACCTGCACGGAGACGTCATGCTCGAAATCGGCCCCGTCGCTCACGTGCAGATCGGCGCAGAGCAGCGGATCCCATTCGTTGATGAGGCGCAGCATGGCCTGCATTTCAGGCGAATCCGCCTTCGAGTAATCGCGATTGAGATTCAAGTTCTGCGCCGTCGTGCGCCAGCCCATCTCCTGCGGCCCGTTCTGATTGATTCGATTCCAGGGCCCGAATCGCTCGTGACCGTCCGCGTTGAACACCGGCACGAACAGAATTGCGATTCGCTCGAGCGCTCCCGGCAACAGCGCGCCGGCCAGGATATCGCGCAGCACGATGAAACCCGCGTCCTTGCCGTCCGGTTCGCCGGGGTGGATGCAGGCCTGCAGCATGAGAACCGGGACGCGCCGGCGGCGGATCTCGCGTGCCTCGGGCGGCCCGGCGTTCGTGATCAGCAGCGCCAGAAGCGGGCGGCCCTCGGCGGTGCGGCCGAATTCGATTCGCCGGACGCCTTGCGGCCAGCGCGCCGCAAAAGCTGCGCACAGCCGCTCGGTTTCCGCAAATCGTCCGGTCCGCTGGAACGCGGATTGCTCCGCCACGGTCGTCAGGTCTGCGGATGTCACGTGGTATCCCGGCAAAAGCAGCCTCGACGGGTCATTGTGCCGGTAAGGCTTCAGTCGTCATGCTTGCGCCACCTGATCACCTGACTTAGTCGCTACGTTGCCCCCCCCGCGCGCACGTCCGTCAAGCGGACCGTCGCGCGGCAGAGTGCTGCCATGCGCCAGACTACGCCATTGTGGGCGATCCACCAACGTCCACGGACCGGCAGTTGAGCCATCGCCGATGTCCCGCCGCGGATCGCCGACGGTCAGGCCGCAAAATACCGCGGCGTGTTACGCGCATGACGGCTCTGGTTCCGGTGGTTATCAGTTCCGACGCGCGGCGCGCGCAAGCTATGCGCCGCAAGACGAATTGCCCTGCGCTCCGGCGTGTTGAAGCGCTGCACGGTGCATCACCTGGTCCTCTATGACGATCAAGACCCGGGACCCGCGTTTGAACTCTTGCTCGACATGTTCAAGGACAACGCTCCGGAAATCTCGGAATATGCAGCATTCAAGCATGAACTATTGGATGTACTGAGCAAGGTCATTGCCGACGCTCTTCCGTATTGCGCCGAATGCCGCGCAGGCCGCGGGAACGTCGTGTCAATGCAGCTCGAGGGCGGCGATGAGGCTCAAGCATCCCACCGACTGGATGGCGAGAGTCAATTCGATCGCTTGGCGAAGCCTCGGGCGTTTGGCGGGGTCCGCCGAAATCCACTTCGCCGCAATGGCGCCGAGCACGGCGAGCGCAAGGGCCGGCAGTGCGTACCAGAGCGGCAAAACCTGGCGTTCGATCGCCGCTCCGCAGGCGCCCATCGCGCCGGCGGTCAGGAATCGATACAGCACCCGGGCGCCTTGCGGCCCCCAGCGTACGACCAGAGTACGCTTATGCGCGCGGCGGTCGGCGTCCGCATCCGGAACCTCGTTGACGACGAGGATGGCCGCTACCCAGCAACTCACCGGGATGCAAAGCAGTACGGCGCCGGAATCGATGCGGCCCGTCTGCAACCAGACCGAACCCAGAACCGGCAGCGCTCCCAAGCCGGCCGCGACGGCCGCTTCGCCGGCGCCGCGTGCCGAGAGCTGCGCCCCCGGCAACGAATAAAGCAGCCCCAAGACGAGCCCCACACCTCCGAACAGCATCACTGCGGGGCCCCGCAGCAGGGCAAGACCCATTCCCAGCGCCATCGCCGACAAGCACAATGCCGCTGCCAGCACGGTCATCTCGCGCCGCGACAGTAGCCCCGTCTGAATGAACCGAGAGCCGCCCGTGTAGGGGTACATCCGATTCGTATTGCCCGCATCCGCGCCGATGACGTCGTCGCCGACGTCGTTGTAGACATTCGCGGCCGCATGAGCGAGCACGGTGGCGGCGAGACCCAATGCGAACAGAAGGCCGTCGAAGCGGTGGAATCCGGCGCTCGCCCAGGCCGTGCCCACCGCCACCGGCAACGCCGAAGCGACCAGGAAAGGCGGCCGAGTGGCGAAGAAAGCGCGGCGTGCCGCCGCCGACGCTCCCGATCCCGCCAATGAGGGAGACGGGCGATCGAACTGCCGCCGCGCGTTGGACATTCATCTTCCCCCTTATTGCTGCGCCGCCTTCATGTCCGGCACCCGACCGTTGCCGCGCAACACCACGTGCTGCCTCAGTCGTAGTAAATCAACGCAGGTTCATCGTCCACTCGGGTCAGGTCCGGCCCCGGAATGCCCTGTCCCGGCTCGAGCGCCCGGTACTGGCCCTTGAAGAACAACAACGGTCGGTGCGGATCCGAGCCCTGGTGAATCCTGACGACCCGGCCGATGACGAGCCAATGATCACCCGCCTCGTAAACGGCATGCTTGCAGCAGTGCAGGGTCGCGAGCGCCCCTTGGAGACGCGGAGCGGTGCCGTCGTGGACAAAGCGGTAGGCCGGCGGCGTCGGCTCCTTCCATCCGCCGGCAAAGTACGTCGACAGGCATTGCTGCTCGTCCCGCAGGAAGTTGACGGTGAAGCTTTCGACGTCCGGCAACAATTGGCTGAATCGCGCCCGGCGGCTGGGACAGAACAAGATCAACTTCGGGTCCAGCGACACCGAGGACACCGCATTGGCCGTCATCGCATGCACGCCGCCGTCGATTTCGGCGGCAATCACGCTCACGCCCGTGGCAAACAGTCCCATGGTCTCGCGAAACGTCCTGTCATCGACGGCCCAGCCGACCTCCGGCTGTCGAGGATCCGGCCCGCTCATGCCGGTTCAGCCGGAGCGGGATTTGGAGGCCGCCGCGAACGCCTCGTCGCGCCCCTCGCGGACGAACGCCTGTACGCGATCGGCGTGCACCTGAATTTCCCTGCTGTGTCCCGCCACGAGCGCGCCCGCCATGCGTACCGGATCGCCGAAGAAAAATCGCTCGTAGAGCGCCTGCCGGGAGCCGAACGCCGACATCGATGCGTCCCACGCCAGGCGGAACAGAGGAATCCGGTCGAAGGCCTCGGCGCGCGCTCCCTGGTAGTAGCGCTTGATGTCTTCCGCGAGGGGACCGTGGATATCGGCCTCCGTTGGCATGGCGACCAGTCCGGATGCGCCGATCTGCTGAATGATCTCCACCATCCTCGGATAGAGCCGGGGGAAGAGATTGCGCGCCGCATCGAGCGGCGACCACGCCGGACGCATGACGCCCCACTCGTCGAGTTCCGCGTCGGCCTCGGAGGCGCGCAGAAACGCCTTCATGGTCTCCATGCCGACCCAAATCTCCGCGAGCTTCTCGTGAATATGCTGGAAGCTGTCCACGCCGATGGAATTCACCAGCAGCGAGGCCAATCCCATCATGAACTCGGCCTTCGCGATATTCTTGACCACCACCTGGTGGGTCATGTGCACCACGGCGCCCGTGCGCGCATAGGCCTGATTGCAGCGCGCCACGTCCCGGTGCAGAAACACGCTCTCCCACGGCACGAACACGTCGTCGAACACCACCACCGCATCCATCTCCTCGAAGCGCGAGCCGAGCGGATGGTCGAAGTGAGATCGGCCGTAGTCGACGCTTTCCCGGCAGATGAAGCGCAGCCCCGGCGAGTTGTTGGGAATGGAGAAGCCGAAGGCGTAGGGCGCATCTTCTTCCGTGCCCTTCAGCACGGTGGATGGGAAGACCATGATCTCGTCGGATATCGGCAGGGTTGCCAGCATCCGGCAGCCGCGGATCACCATGCCGGAGTCCGTTTCCTCCTTGATCCTGGCCGCGAGGAAGGGATCCGCCTGCTGCGCAAGGCTCACCGCCCGATTGGCCTGGGGAGGGATCAACGTATGGGTGAGGCACAGGTCGTTTTCGCGCAAGTACTCATGGTAGCGGATGGCGTTGGCGCCGAAGCGCGGGTCGCCCTCGCTCAGAAATGCCGCGCCGGCCGCATATCCGGAGATGGCCCGGTTGATATAGTCGGGAACCCGGCCCATCATGCCGTGCGTGTAGTCCTCCCACACCTTCATGGCGACGGAAATGCTGCGCAGTTCCTCGAGAGTCTTGGGAATCATGAAGGAGCGCGCGACCTTCCGCCCCGAGGAAGGCGACGTGAACAACGTCTTGTCGGCGGCCTCCCATTGCAGGTCGTAGAGCGCGGCCAGAGTCTGCACGCCGCCGCGCAACGCCGGGTGCGTGGTGACGTCCTTCACTTGTTCGCCGCGATACCAAATCGTCGGCGGGCGTTCGCGCAGGCGCTCCAGCACCTGGGCTCCGCGCCTCGCTCCGGTTCCGGTGGCGTTCGCTGCGTTCGTCGAAACCTGGCTCATGACGTTCAACTCCGGTTCGGCTGGGGGAACATTAATTTATCATTCTTCAATCAATTGCACAATAAGGAATTTACGAAAGGAATGCCGCTCATTTCGCCGGCGACCCGGCGCATCGGCCGTGCGGACCTCAGGTAAGATTGCCGCCCGAGGAACACGCCGTGTCCAAAGCGAAACGCCCCAAGCAGCAAGGAATCCAGTCCATCGAAATCGGCAACCGGCTGCTGCTGGCGTTGACCGAGGCGTCGCACCCCGTCATGTTGCGCGATCTGGCCGCCGCCGCCCGCATGCCGGCATCCAAGGCCCACCGCTATCTGGTGAGTCTCGCGCGATCCGGACTCGTCGAGCAGGACCCGGATAGCGGCCGCTATGACCTCGGGCCGTTTGCCCTCGGCCTCGGACTTGCGGCGCTGGGGCGCCTGGACGCCGTGACCATCGCCTCCCAGGCACTGCGCGGATTGGCCGAGGACATCGAGCAGACCGTCGCCCTTGCGGTATGGGCCAACCACGGCGCGACCATCGTCCGGTGGGTCGGCGTCGACTCGCCGGTGTCCGCGACACTGCGCGTGGGGTCGGTGCTGCCGCTCAGTCGTTCGGCCACCGGCCGCGCCTTCCTTGCGTTCCAGCCGGAGGGCCGGTGGGCCGCACTTCTCAAGAAGGAGCTAACCGACAATGCGCGACACGGCGATCGGCCCGCATGCCTGGCCGACCTCGAACCCGAGCTGGCTGCGGTTCGCCGCCATGGAGTTGCGCACACCCAGGGCTTCATTACGGGGATCAGCGGCATGGCGGCCCCGGTATTCGCGGCCGATGGAACCATGGCTCTCGCGCTCGTGACCTTGGGGTACAGCGCGACCTTTGAGCCCGATCGCGGGCGGATCGCTCAGGCTGTGTTGCAATGCGCCGGACGCCTGTCGAAGCGGCTCGGAAAACATCCGCAGCCATAAGGATGCTCATCATGCGTAAATTGCGGATCATGACAATCGCGTGCTGGACCTTGCTGGGCGCCGGCCTATGGGGATTTTCCGAGATTGCCCTCTCCGCCTCCCAATGTAAGGAGGCGGACGTCAATCCCGTGAGCGGCCATACCGAATGCGTCAATCCGCTCGGAGCTCCGGTCGACCCGCCTCCCACGAGGCCTCCGGTGGTCAAGCTCGCCGTCTTTGATTTTGAGCTGGACGACGGCACTCCGGCGGCGGCATTTCTAGGACAGGCCACGAGCACGGAAGCCACGATGGAAAGGGTGAGCAGCGAAGCGCGCCGTATGCTCGCGGAATCCGGTCGTTATATGCTCATCGACGTGAGCCAGGTCGATGCAGAGCCCGTGCGTGCGAAGTCGCTGCGTACGTGCGATGGCTGTGAAGCCGGGATCGCCTCACACATCGGCGCCCAACAGGCGCTCATTGGTGTGGTCAAAAGAGTCACCCAGACAGACTACTATGTGCTGATCCGGATTACCGACGCCGAAACCGGCAAAGTGCTCGATCAACAGTCGGCCAATTTCGCCGGAGGCCCGGACGGTTGGGCGAGCGGAGTCCGGATGTTGCTCAAGCACCAAGTATTGGTTTCGGCGGACGAGCCGTGATGGTCTAGCTTGCCCGGGATGACGAGCATCTGAAGAAACGGCGTAACGACCCGAACCCTCGGGAGCACCGCCGTGTCCTTCAGTACCCAGCGATGAATCAGTGGCCCCCGCCGGTTGCGTGGCCGCGTCCATCGCGCTCTTCGTTGCCCTTGAAGTTCGCGGCAGTCACGCGTTTTGCCGGTTCGGCCCTCTCACCACGATTGGGCATGGGGCCCTTGTAGCCGTTCTGCGGATGGTACGTGTTATTGACCTGCCCGCGGAAGCCGCCGGCACCATGAAACCACGGACCCGCTCCGATGAAGACACCGCCGGTGAACCATTCCGGACCATAATAGCCAGAGGGGGCACAACCATAGGGAGCGACGTCGTAGTAGCCATAAGGACACTCAGGCGCAACACCAATGCTGATGTTGACCTGAGCTTCTGCCCTGGGAAGACTCGCGATGAAGCAACCGGCAGTCACGGCAGTCAAAGCCAAGAATTTCATTCCGCGCATATATCCACCTCGAGTTTCATCAGTGATATCAAAGCAACTGGCCTCAAGCGGCCTTCATCGTTCCTGCTCCGTGGAGCCCTATACACGATGACAGGTACCGAGCACGTGGTCTGTATGGCAGCGTACAAAGAGCGCCGATGCCGCACGGCTTTCCGTACCTGGTGGCGATATTGGAAGTGGACGCGCGTCGCCATGCATCGAAACCACTTGATCCGCGCTACCGTAGGCGTCCGCTTACACGCCGCTGAGCGTCTCGAATCGGCTTCGTAAGGTAATCTGCGCCCTTGTTGGTCGAATGCGGCATGCAACAAGCGAGAGCAATCGGCATGAACATCGAAACATTCCCAATCGATTTGAATGCGCTCGCGCCGCTTGAACTCGACCCGGCTGTCTCGCATCTCACCGACACTGAACAGGCGCGCCTTAGGCACAACATTCAACTATGTCGCGACGCCATTGTCTTTTTTACGGCGCTCGCAGGCGCCAAGGGCCTATCCGGCCACACCGGCGGAGCGTATGACACGGTGCCAGAAGTCACGATTCTTCGGGCGTTCATTGCAGGAGGTGCTCCAATCGTCCCTATCTTCTACGATGAGGCTGGACATCGGGTTGCAACGCAATACCTGCTGAGCGTCTTGAACGGCGCCATGCCGGCAGAGAGGCTGCTGCATTATCGGGAGTTCAATAGTGCGCTGCCCGGACATCCGGAGAAGTTCCTGACGCCTGGGATTGAATTCAGTTCAGGACGATTGGGCCACCTGTGGGCTTTCTGTAACGGAATCGCGCTCGCAAATCCGGGAAAGGCTGTCATCGTGCTCGGCTCCGATGGCAGCCAGATGGAAGGGGACGATGCGGAAGCCGCACGTTTGATGCTGGGCAAGCACCTCAATGTCAAGCTGATGATCGATGACAATAATGTGACCATTGCCGGTCACCCGCAGGAGTACATGGCCGGCTATGACTTGAGCCGCACGCTGTCGGGCTATGGTCTCACCACCGAAACCACGATGGGCGAGGATCTAGACGCGCTTCACGTCGATCTTTGCCGAATGTTTTGCGACGATAATCCTCACGCGCTGATCATCAAGCGCCCCATGGCGCCGGGTATCGAAGGCGTGGAGGGGAGCCCCGAGGCGCACGAAGCCGTGAAAGCCGATGTGGCGATTCGATATCTCGAAAAGCGCGGATGCTACGGGACCGCCATTGAGATGCTACGGGCGGCCAAGCCGGACAAGAGCCCGCTCAAATACCGCGGCTCGAGCGGCATCGGCAAAAATCGCGACGACTTCGGAAGGATAATCAACGAATTGCTCGACGGCATGACCATGAAAGAGAGGCTCGCGAGCGTTCGGGTCTTCGACAACGATCTTGAGGGGTCGTGCGGTCTTCAACATATCCGTAAGATGCATCCGGAGATCTATATCCGTGGCGGAATTATGGAACGCGGCAACTTCTCGGCGGCGGCCGGCTTCGGGTCATCCGCCGGTAAGCAAGGCATATACGGTACCTTCAGCGCGTTCCTTGAAATGTGCGTCAGTGAGATCACGATGGCGCGCCTCAACTTCTCCAATGTGCTCGCGCATTTCAGTCACAGCGGCGTGGATGACATGGGAGACAACACCTGCCACTTCGGGATCAACAGCATGTACGCAGACGGAGGCGTTACGCCGGGCCATTCGGAAGATGCGACGCGGCTCTACTTCCCGGTCGATCAACATCAGTTCGCTGCCTGCGTGAAGCGCATCTATCGGGATCCGGGACTGCGCTTCGTGTTCAGTACGCGAGCCCCCGTGCCGGATATACTCGATGTCGAGGGCAAGCCGCTCTATCAGGACCGTCCCTTCGAACCGGGCAGGGATTACGTCGTTCGCGATTCGCCCGAAGGCGGGGGGTACGTGGTTGCGACCGGCGAGACCGTCTATCGCGCGCTCGATGCAGTGCTTTCGATGCAGGAAAAAGGAATCCCGGTGGGTCTCATCAACAAGCCGACTCTCAACGTCGTCGATGCCGAGATGATGAAGAAGCTGTCGATTACTCCGTTCGTCCTGGTGGTTGAAGGGTGGAATGTCAAAACGGGTCTCGGGAGCCGCTTCGGCAGCTATCTCCTACAGGCAGGCTTTAAGGGAAAATATAACCACGTGGGGACTCACAAGGAAGGTAGCGGCGGCCAGTGGCAGCAGATGGGGTATCAGGGGCTCGACCCTCAGGGCATTGCCGCATCAATAGAAGCATTGCTATAGCGGGACGGTTGTTTTCACCGCGCCATCGGCTGATGCGTGCACCGGGAGGCCGGCCAGCGAATCTGAGCCGTCTTTCGGGGCCCTGTCCAGGAATCGTACGAACGGCCACTGGATCAGCCACACGACCGCGCAGAGGGGCCATACGGCGATCAACACCAACACCCAAAATACCGCCTTGATCTGATTCACGACATGTCCCGCCAGTCAAACCAGCCAAAGCCGAATTCCATTGCAGTGTCCATGTAAGTCACCGCCGCTTGCCCGTAAGTCGGGCGTGATTCAAATCGTTCAACAGGAAGCGCTGCAAGACGCCGAGGCCGCGCGCCACGAGAATGACGTTCAGCCACAGCGGGGTGTGCAATTGGACGAGTTCCACGATCGTGGCCGCCGACACTGCGAAGCCCACCGGGATCATGTGACGGAGTCTTCGAAGCCCCTCATTCGAACAGCTACAAGTCCAGTCGTCTGGACGTTACCGCACACAAAGCCGTCTCTCCTGGAATCAAACCCTAATTGGTGCGATGCAACTAAGGGCTCGGGCGCGCGGCGTGTCGCCACCGGTGACCCGCTCATCGATGACCATCTCTACACTTTTCTCCGTGCCGTACGGTAGGCTACATCCAGGCGGCTACGGCGCAAAACTCCGGGCTCTGCCTGATCAATGTCACAACCGATTCATGGGCGCGTCGGCGCATAACGCAGGTGATGGATGTACTTGAATGCCCTCGGCACGGCGTTGCCCGACCGGCGCTTTACCAAGAGTGAGTGCTGGGATGCATTCGCCGCGTCGGAGTGGTTCGCGCGCCTCGATAGGCGTTCGCGCACGATTGCCGAGTTGCTCCTTCACCGCGAAAATGGCATCGACGCGCGTTGGCTTGCGGTGGCTTCGCTCTCCGAGGTATTCGCGATTGATCCCGACACCTTGCATCGGCGCTTTGCAGCTCATGCGCCGCGCCTCGCCGCACAGGCGGCGGCCCAAGCTTTGCGCCGGGCCGATTTGGCTCCGGGGGAGATCGATGCGGTCGTCGTCTCAACCTGTACCGGCAATCTGTGCCCGGGTCTCAGTGGCTACGTCATCGAACTGCTCGGGCTGCGGGCGGATATCTTTGGCTTTGATCTCGTCGGGCAGGGTTGCGCCGGGGCCCTCCCCAATTGGCAACTCGCCAGCTCGCTGCTTGGCGCCGGACAATGCGAACACGTCCTGTCAATCTGTGTCGAGATATGCAGCGCCGCGATGTATCTCGATGACGACCCGGGAGTGCTGATCAGCGCATGCCTGTTCGGCGACGGAGCCGGCGCGGCGGTCCTGTCACGGCGCCCTCCTGCCGGACGGCGCCGCGTGGAGTGGCGCGACACGGAATCACTGACCAACCCCGCAGCGCGCGAGGCCCTGCGTTTCGAACACCGGGGCGGCATGATGCGCAACGTCCTGACGCGTGGCGTGCCCCAACTGGCCGCACAACATGCCGACGAAGTTCTGGCCGCCGTGCTTACCCGGGCCGGTCTGCCACGCGAGCGCATCAGCGGATGGATCATGCACGCCGGCGGCCGCGACGTGCTGCTCTCGCTTCAGGACCGGCTATCACTCGGTCCGGATGCGCTGCGCTATAGCCGGGATGCGCTGCGCAATTATGGCAACCTGAGCAGTGCATTCGTCTTCTTCGTACTGGATGCGGCCATTTCGGACGCGGCACCCGGCGGCTGGTGGTGGATGTCCTCTTTCGGCGCCGGATTTACCTGTCACGGTGCCTTGCTTGCCGTCGAGTGATGGCTCGATGAAGGCTGCGCCACGCCTCGTTGCTGCCGAACTGCTGGATGATCTCGCGCCCGAGGATCCTCGCGCCCGCCGCTCGCGCCGAGATTTGCAGCGTATACATCGCGCCATGCGCTCCGTGTCGGTGCTGCGCAAAGGGGTTTCGCGATTGGGACTCGCTGCGCCTCGCAGCATCATCGAGCTGGGCGCCGGTGACGGCACCCTTCTGCTGCGTCTCGTGCGCAGGATGCATCCGCAGTGGACCGGCGCCGAAATTACCTTGCTCGACCGGCATGATCTCGTCGCCGACGGCACGCGCGCGGCTTACCGCCGCCTCGGGTGCTCCGTCAGGACGTTGCAGGCCGATGCGCTGGAATGGGCGCAGACTCCCGGTGCAGAGCAATACGAGCTGGGCGTTGCGACACTTTTTCTGCATCATTTCGCCGGCAATCAGCTCCTACATCTGCTCGCGGCGCTGGCGCTGAGGACCGACGCGTTTGTCGCGTGCGAGCCGCGCCGGGGCGTGCCCGCACGGCTCGGCAGCCGGCTGGTAGGCCTGCTCGGCGCAAACGCCGTGACAAGGGCAGACGCAGTCAAGAGCGTTGCCGCGGGATTTACCGGCCGGGAGCTCAGCACCGGGTGGCCGGATGTCTGCGCGGGCTGGCGATTCGACGAGGGTTTTGCGTGGCCATTTACCCACTATTTCGCCGCCACCCGCGCGGCTCCTTATGCCTCCGGCGCCCGCGATGCCTCGTGATGCGGATGTGCTGGTGATTGGGGCCGGGCCGGCCGGTTCGGCCACCGCGATCCTTCTGGCGTACGCCGGGTGGCGTGTGGTCATCGCGGAACAGCATGAGTTTCCGCGTCGCAAGGTGTGCGGCGAATGCATTGCCGCCGGCAATTTATCGCTGCTGGATCAGCTGGGAATCGGCCCGGCGTTCCGCGACGTTGCCGGCCCCGAGTTGAGACAGGTGGGCTGGATGGGCGCCACATCGACCATCATGGCGGACCTGCCTGCATGCGAGGACGGCCCCTATCGATACGGCCGTGCACTGGGTCGCGACCGCCTCGATACGCTTCTGCTCGGTCGCGCCCGCGCCCTCGGCGTATCGGTATTACAACCCGCCAAAGTGCGGCAGGTTCGCGGCTCCGCCGGTCATTTCCAATGCGAGATCAGCACCGGGCAAGGACAGCCGTCACGCACGCTGGATACTTTGATTGTCGTCGATGCACGGGGCTCCTGGGAGCCCGGAGCCGGCTCCATTCGACCAACGCCTTGCGCTTCTGATCTGTTCGGGTTCAAGGCGAATTTCGTGGAGACGTCCCTCGCGGCCGGCGTCTTGCCGGTGTTATCTCTAAACGGCGCCTATGGTGGCATCGTGACTGCGGACCGCGGGCTCACGACACTGGCTTGCTGCATCCGCCGCGATGCACTGCAACGCTGCCGTCAGAATGCTCCGCTGACGACGGCAGGAGCGGCCGTCGATGCCTTCCTGCGCAGATCCTGCGGAGGAATCCGGGATGTACTGCGCCATGCGCGCCTCGACGGTCCCTGGCTCGCCGTGGGGCCTTTGCGGCCCGGCATTCGAGTCTGCTCTGAGCCGGGCCGGTTCAGAGTGGGAAACGCTGCGGGGGAGGCGCATCCGCTCATCGGCGAAGGAATTAGCATGGCTCTGCAATCCGCGTTGCTGTTGGCGCATGAACTGACGCGGCAGCCACCGGTAATGATTGACGCGAATCGCGCCGACGCGCTGCAACGAGCCTACGTCGCGCGATGGAGGCAGGCCTTCGAGTCACGTATGAGGCTCGCCGCCGCTTTTGCGCAGGTCGCAATGCATCCATTGCTTGCCCGGCCAGCAGAATCCATGCTGCGGTGCTGGCCGTCCTTGCTCACCCGCGCCGCTCGCTACGCCGGCAAAGCGCGCCGCGCCGTCACTCCCATCATGTCCACCGAGGAAGCCCTATGAACACGCTTGAGACACTGCAGGACATTCTGGTGAAGGAATTCCGCGTTGCTCCCGGCCAATTGACGCCTGCCGCCGAGCTCAGCACGCTGGGAATAGACTCCCTCGACCTGCTCGAATTGATGTTCAAGATCGAGGACCGCTACGACATCTCCATCAAGAATGACACGCCGACCAACCTGATGACCATCAACGATGTCGTAGCCTATATCGACGGCCTGCTCGCGCGACGGCCGGGTTCCGCGGCCGCGCCCGGATCTGCGCAGCCCCCGATCGTGAGCTCCAAGGCATGATGCCCCATCGTGTCGCCATTACGGGACTCGGTGTGATCGCTCCGCTCGGTAATTCAGCGGACGACCTGTTCGAGAATCTGGCGGCGGGACGCTCTGGCATCAAACGGCTCCAATCGCCGTTTGCAGCGCGGCTCCTGTCTCCGATCGGAGCTGCGGTCGACTTCGACGGCAACGCGCATTTTCCGCCAGCTCGTTTGCGGCTGTTGGACCGCGTGAGTCAACTTGCGCTCGTCGCGACTGCGCGGGCGGTCGCCGACGCCGGGCTCGATTTCGCGAACGAGCACGGTGAGCGCTGTGGCGTCTGCGTTGGAACAGGCATGGGCGGTGCCGCGACGACCGACGAAGGCTATCACACCATCTATGCTCAACAATCGGATCGAGTCAATCCGTACAGTGTCATCGCGGCAATGTCGAATGCCTCCGCGTCGTGGATCGGGATCGAATACCGGATATCCGGACCCAATCTGACCTACTCAACCGCCTGCTCGTCCTCGGCGGTCGCGATTGGCGAGGCCGGCCGCCGGATTCAATCAGGCGATGCGGACGTGATGCTTGCGGGCGGCGCAGAGGCGCCCCTCACCTTCGGCGTGTTGCGTGCCTGGGAAGCCATGCGAATCCTCGCGACCGAGGACACCCAGGATGCCTCCGCATCCTGCCGCCCATTTGCCAGGACGCGAACCGGCCTCGTGCTCGGCGAAGGCGCTGCATTCGTGGTCCTGGAAGAACACAGCCGCGCGGTCGCGCGCGGCGCCCGGATTCACGCCGAACTAATCGGATACGGGCTCACGAGTGATGTCGCACACATCACGCGGCCCACCGTAAATGGCCAAGCCAGTGCGATGCGGGCCGCGCTGGACTCCGCGGGCCTCAACCCCGGCGCGATTGACTATGTAAATGCTCACGGCACAGGCACCCAGCAGAACGACATCATCGAAACGTCCGCGCTGAAGGCCGTCTTCGGCGGGCATGCCTACGCGATGCCGGTGAGTTCTACGAAATCGATGCACGGCCACCTACTGGGCGCGGCAGGCGCGCTTGAATTCATCATTGCCGTCAAGAGCATGGCGTGCGGAATTGTGCCGCCGACCATGCACCTCGACTCGCCGGAACCCGCCTGCGACCTCGACTATGTCGCCAATGAAGCCCGCTCCGGCGTGGTGATGCGAAACGTGATGTCCAGTTCGTTCGCGTTCGGCGGCGCAAACGCCGTACTGATCGCCTCCCGTGAAGCGTCCCGGTAAACGCTCATCGCACCCTTCAACGCGCCTAAGGCCGCTGGAATCCCAGCCAACGCGGGGATTCGTTGATTTCCTAAAGTGAGCCGCCCCTTCTACCGCGATAGCCATACAGCAGGAAGGCAATCACAAGGGCGACAACGATCAATCCGATCGGACCAATCCCCCAGCCCATACCCATGCCCCAATACAAACCACCGCCGCCGCCGAATAGCAGCAACAGCACAATCAATAGAATCAGCAGGTCCATGTTCCTCTCCTTGCAATCTTCGGTCACGGTATTGGAGCACGAGAATATGCACCGGGTCTGTACGCTGGCGCACCCGCGGGCTGTCGCAACTTCAGCGGGGGAAACCTGGTGCTCGCGGATGCGCGGCGACATGCTCTACGCGGTGCGTTTGCGCACAGACGCCCCATGACCCGCAGATCACGCTTAGCCCAATTCCGAGAGATCTTTCGGAAGTGGTGGTTAATTTGCCCATTACATTCGCCCATCGACAGGAGACAGCATGAAATCCAGGACTTCTGGTGAAGAATTTTCAGGTATCGGAGAGGTCATGCCGCTTGGCGGAGGCTTTCTTCATAAAACCATTGCTGTCTATCCCACGTTCGCCGATGTGACGGATGCCCTCTTTTTATTGAAGAATGAGGGGTTTACGGATGACCAAATCAGTTTGCTCGGACGAGAGCAGCCGCATTGGCAGGACATGATCGGACATGAATGGGAGCAGCGTAAGACCGCAAAAGGCGCCTTGGAGGGCGCAGCAATGGGTGCGATCCCCGGACTGGTATTGGTCACCGGCATCGCGTTGACGGGCGGCGTTGGGCTACTGGTGGCCGGGCCGATGGTTGCCGCCATGTCCGCACTTGGGCTGGGGTCGCTGGCCGGCAGTATGATGGGCGCCGTAACTGGCGATCGCGATATTGCCGGACGAACGCCCGATGTTGAAGGCGAAGTGGCTGATGCCATCAGCCATGGACGTTGGGTGATCGTCGTTCATAGCTATACCGAGATCGAAGCCGCCCATGCATTGGCATTGCTCCCCAATAGACGCATCGTTCGGGAAAATGCACCCCGAACCCCGGAACCTTCTGCTCAGGATGCCGAGCGAGTCGATATGGAAAAACTCGGCAAGGTCGTTGAAGAGGCTCTCGAGCCCATCGCGAAAATATCCACACTTCCGACCCTGGAAGTGATGCGCAATTTCGAAGGAATCGACGATGTGGAGCTCAAGCACGCTGCCCGCGAGGCGTTCAAGCAAATTTTCGCGGCAACGGACCTCGATAGGGATCAAATTACCGAAATCCTCAACGCACATCCAGATGCCAGTGTGAATGACATCGTTCGCCGGCTGCGTGAACAAAGCAAAATCAAGAGGGCCACGTGGTAAGGAACGGCCCATCCGGCACGCTATCGCTTCCCGACCTGCACGACGCGTAAACGTCGGCGGTGTCAGCGCATAAGGGACCGCAGAAACGAACGCGGGTGTCTCATCAACTCGACTCCGTGCCGTATGACATCGAGACGCGCCGGACCGGGGTCGCTCGGTTGTCTCACGGCATCAGTCAGTCGAGCTTTCCGCACCTGCATCCAGCTTCCCCAGTCCTCGCTCATTGAGCCACTGACCAATTCATTGGCCCGCTGCGCCGTGTTTACCAACGAGAGAAACAAGCCGTGGCAATATGCTTCGTTCCCTCTTGCTTGCCAGTCACTGGCCGACTGATACACCTCAGCCAGCCGCGATCGGTCGTCCATTGCCGCAAGATATTGAATGTAGGGCAGCGGGAGTCCGCGGGCAATCTCGAAGGCCATTTGCCCGTAGCCGCGCGGATTAAAGTCGATCAGCAAGAACTTCCCTTCGCGCTCGATGAATTCAATATCAAATATGCCGTAATAGTTCAGGTCGCGGAACAATTCCGCAACCCGTGCGACGAGCCCTGAATCCACGTCCGCGGCCTCAAAGCAGACGCCGACCCCCATGTTTCGAGGTCGCTGGACCAGCTTGGTGGATGCCCGTATCAACGGGGGTCTTCCCGTCAAATCCGTGAAACCGGCCAGGGTGTAAATGCGGTGCGTATGGCTGCTGTGATACGCCTGTAGCATCGGCCAAACCACATCGGCATCGTGTGCCGCGATCTTGCTGCCATAGTGATTGTCACGCATGAAGCTTGAGTAAGAATCGACCACGCTGCCGCCTCTGGGAACTACGCTGCCCTTCGTCTTGCTGTCGAGTTGAATCTGCGACTTGGGCTTGACCATGACGTCTACGCGAATCGTCGTCGCGAGCTCTCGCACTTCAGCGTCTCCGCGGGGATACCATGTTTCCGGATAATCGATCCCGACACGCGCGCAGGCCTCGTAGAGCCGCTGTTTGTTGAGTATCCGATAGAGGGTGTCGAAATGCGGTTGATATAGGCGAAAGTACCGCGACAACTCGTGTTGATGCTGGGCGAACAGAAAAACCTGCTCGTCATTTGCCGGGAACAGCACGCGACCCGTGTAGTTCGTCCTTCGCCTGCCTCGACCGCCCCCGCGGCCGCGCTCTATCAGCCACCCAATGAAATCGCTGGCGCGATGAACGGGCGGCGAGCGCTCGAAATGACGAACGTACCGGGAGGCGCGCGCCATCGCCATGGGAGAATCGTCCGCGAGTGCGACGTCGATGCCACGGAGGCCGAGACAGCGTGCCGCGGCCAGCGTACCGTTGTAATCACCCAGAAACAGCAGCGCGCCCTCGTTGGAGGTACTTGGATCGTACTCAGGCAGGGCCGGCGGCTCAGCTACGCCGGCGTTAGCTTGCGGAAGGCTCGGTAATGTTTCAAAGCTCATAGTGTCACCCGGCCTCTTCCTCCTCCGCGTCATCTTCCGGTTGACTCAAAACCTTCTGGTAGTCGCCTTGAAATTCCTCGGGTGCCTCGGTTTGGTCGTCGGCCTCCCGACTAGACGCCTCATTTTCACCCGGATGCTCATCGTTGGAGTCATCGTCATTATCTTGGACGCTCGTGGTTGGGATGTTAAATCCTTCTAAATGCGCGATTATCATGTGAATTCCATGGGCTCGTGCGGGTCAACCCGGGACGGCCTTGAGAGCCGGGCGTGCTGCAACGACGCGCAGCATGCTGGACAAATCCTCCGCGTGTTCCTCTTCCTTCGCCAAGATCGACTCGAGCAGCCGCTTGGTTGTCGGATCGTCATGACCCAGGTAGCCAATCATTTCCTTGTAGGATTCGATTGCCACCCTCTCGGCGACGAGGTTTTCCCGAATCATTTCGTCCAAAGTACTGCATTCGACGTATTCCGCGTGGCTTCGCTCGGCGAGGCCATGCGGATCAAAGTTCGGCATGCCGTCCAATTGGACGATTCTTTGCGCCAGCAGGTCGGCATGTTCCTGCTCCTCTTGCGCGTGCTCGAGGAACTCCCGCTTGACGGCCTCTGCCTGCACTCCTTCCGCCATATAGAAGTGCCGCCGGTAGCGAAGTGTGCACACCAGCTCGGTTGCCAGGGCTTCGTTTAAAAGGCGCAGAACCGTTTCACGGTCCGCCGCGTAGCTCGAGGTAATGGCCCCCTTCTCCACGTGTTCACGAGCCCGCTGGCGCAACGTTGCTATGTCGCTCATGCCTGGTGTCTTACTCTTGCCTTCGTGCTTCATTTGACGTCCTTTGCGGTTGCAATTCCGATGATTCGTCGTGATGTGGTGGTCACCAATTTGGGCCGCCCCATTGGAGCGCTCGCGTGCTGGGTTCAATATTCATAGTGACCTTAGTGTCCAGGGGCCCGCGAATGCGAGGCCGCGGATCGAGCGAGGGAAAGAGGTTAATCACCTAACGATGCGACGTCCGTACGTTTCCGCACGTACGTGAAATTGATATCGACAGGATTTGGAGTGCGGCCACTTGGCGGCGAGTGCGATCGAAGTCCCAGGTCTACTGCAATGTGAATACCCATGACGTGATAGAGTTGCAGGAGATCACTGCCCCACGCACCCGCGTGGCGCAAGCGGCTCTAATGTTATTTTTGAACGCGATCTCCCACACTGTATCCAATAGGGCACCCCTGCCGCAACGCATCGCCCGAGAAGCGCTAAAGTTATGGCGAGACTCGTAGTCGTCTCCAATCGTGTCGCCGTTCCGGACCAGAGCGTGCCGGCTGGTGGGCTGGCGACGGGCGTATTGGCGGCTCTAAGCGGGCCGGAGAGAGGGCTATGGTTCGGCTGGAGCGGAAAAACCCAAGAATCGCC